>Ga0265798_10000875_pt1 | contig 48369 bp, 46 predicted proteins | sample P3T30metagenome_FD_192430 | JGI IMG/M metagenome (GOLD analysis project Ga0265798, IMG submission 192430) | Plant litter microbial communities from East Loma Ridge, Irvine, California - P3 T30 | ecosystem: Environmental > Terrestrial > Plant litter > Unclassified | place: USA: California...
AAACTACACCGCTCTTCTCTCCTCAACAATGGAGCAAGAATCCGGGCTCTTCGATGATACGCGACCGAAGCCGTGCAACACCTGAGACTTGGGTCACATATTGTGACTCTAGCGATTGGTAGGCAGTGACGTATCCTCTCCACACGGTTGAGAGCGCTACAGTATGTCGACTATAGTTATTCAATCTGGACGACGGGAGTTTCATGCCTTGAAGAGACGGAAGACAGCTGAAGCTCTATTTCCAGCGGCACGAGTCGCTCACGACTCCCGCAATACACAACCATCTCGGACGCAAACGCACTTTTGCGATCCGAGACTTTCAGGTGGGCGTGGCAGCCACATAATCGCCGTATCTACCCAATATCACATATCGAGGTCTATGTCGTCGCCGGGTAGTGATTACTTCTACCCTACATTACATATTAAGGTCAATGTCGTCGTCAGGCAGTTGTCCACATCGTCGTTTCTCCTGTCAATCCATCAATTGCCAGAGCAAGCTGACTACAAACAAAGGTGAACAGGGTCCATGATCCATCGCAACGAGCGACCATACCGAGCTACCGCCCAGCTCACCTCACCTCTCCAAGCCAACATGGCCTCGCCAACCCTCTCAAGCCCCAGGCTCAAAGTCACTCTCCAACGGCCCACCACAAACCCCCGTCAGACAAACCACCGCGGCCTGATACGTCACACTCCCCGTACTCGTACAGTCCTTCCTCAGCTGCGCGCTTCCGTAGTAGCAATTACCAACCGCCGCATCCGGGGACGAGATGATATCAACCAGCACCCTATAGTCCACCGAATGGTCACGGTCCGCATCATTCGTCGCCACGCCACAGTCACCCGTGAAATTGCCCGCAGACCTGACAATGCGCATGGTAGAGGGGCAGCCGGGGATTTCCAAGTCGCAGAAATCGTTTTTCCTCCAGTCGTTCAGTTTGTCGGTGCCGGCGGAGGTGCCGGCGGAACAGAAGTCGTCGGTTCCGAAGCCGTTTTCTTGGCCTTCGATGCCTGGGGGTGAGCGTTAGATTGCTGGGAGTGGACGAAGTTGGAATGACATGTACCTGCGCTGTTCCACGTCCCGATGATTTGCAGTTGGCCTGGAGTGGAGAAGGTGCCGCCGAGCTCGGAGCCGGCGTATCTGCCTATGACGAAGTCGGCGTAGGTGGATGTAGTGAAGAAGCCCAGTAGCGGAAGGATGGAAAGCCGGGAGTTCTTCATGTTGGGTATAGGAAGCAAGGTCTTGAGGTTGGATGACGGTCTTGTAGGAGAGTGTTGACAGTGCTCTTTGATGCTGATGTCCTTCGGTTTGCTGTATGGCGGGTGTCTACTTATACATCTCTTTCTTCCCACCTGCTCTTACCGTTATGATGGAGGTCATCGCGATCGATCGTCTGCCAACTCTTCAATCCGTTGTCCCACCTATGCCCGTGCGATGCCCGTTGGGCGCATGTATCAACCTAGTTGTCAGTAGCCTTGGTCTGAAGTTGCAACAAGCACCCTAAGGCCAACCCTCATTTCATTCGGTATCGGAAGGATGCACTTGGCTCCACCTCCAACAACAGTACATAGTGGTAGTGGACACGGTGAGCGCCGAATGCCCATGATGAACGTTCATCGACCATCTCAGCCTTGACTTCGAAGATAGTTAGCGTCAACGTCAGCGTAGCATTAGACGACTTTTAGGATGAGCTTGTAACTCATTTGACAGACTTATGCGAAGAGCACATGAGCACGTGATTCTGACCAAACCTTATCCTCAAGAAGCTTATGGTATCCTACAAAGCGCATAAAAATCTGAGGTCGATAGTGAAGGCACCTCATACAAGAAAAAATCTGGACAGGTCTGCAGACTACATCATACCAAAAACTTGCAAACTAGGTGACCTAACGTCAACGTCGACTCCAGGGCCTTCAGCTTTTTCCTAGGTTGGCGTGAAGGCACAAATAATCCTTTAGGGGATCGGAGTCGCAAACAATGGGACTGCGAGCCCCGGGGCCTGGAGAAATCGTGGTAGGCCTGACACTACCATGCCGATCAACCAGCAGCCACTAGACATGGATGGGGAAGTAATGCGAAGCTAAGAGATGGACGACATGAGCTGAGTGCTTTTCGTCACTTATGGGAAGAAGTAGGCAAAGGTATGGCCGACGGTAAGTCGGTGTGCGTGAAGCCTTGACTAAGACGCGGGATCTGAAAGAGTGTATATGACGAAGACTTGTTTGAAAGGTTGAAGCTAGGTTTTTAGATTTCATACGCCTATCGATGGGATTGATATTGCACAATGTGGTGGCACAGCAGACCAAATGTACATGCATGCATCCCATCGTACATGTCTAACAGGGGCCGCCCGTTCCTCCGCCATGCTCAGTTCCCATGCCCCGTCGCAGCAACACCAGACACACACTGCTCACTTCATCTTCCTAGCGGACCAGTATTGGCGGTGCCACCAGTCCTCCTTGACGACTTGCCCAGCATAAAGTTACCCAGACCACGTGCACCACTGGCAAGAGGCTGCCTGGTCATCGGCGAGTTTTGGTACGAGGAATGCGCATCCTGACTCAAATATGGAGGGGGCTGGCGTGAACCACCGAGAACCGGAAGCTGGCTCCTATGAGCTTGCGAAGGCGTCCCGACTGGAGCTGTGTCTTCACTGTGTTAGCGCGCGATGCTCTCACTCATAATCGAAGGAGTAACTCACGACCAGTGTTGTTCCTCACACCCAGTCCTCGTCTCTGCAACTGTGGATCGAACGGAGGCCCGAGATGGACACCGCCCTGCTGCTGCCGTCCACTGCTCCCAGAACTCCTACTAAAGTCTCTGTTGTGCGGTTTACCACCACCGGCCTGCTGCGACATGTTCATCTGACTGTAGCTGGCCGTTCCGGTCCGCGTGCCAGGAAGGCGGTCGATGAACCGGTCTCCACGAGCAGTCTGGATCGTGTACGCCGCCTCATCACCAGCAGCATGAGCTACCTCCGTTGCCATGACCTTGCTTTTCAATTGCTGGTAGTGCGCTTGGGTCTGCGCATGCGCTTTCGTCTTCTCTTTGAAGGCTTTCTGAAGTTGATGGTTTTTGTCCTCGAGATCCTCCTGTTCGGCTTGCATGGCTACCGGACGGTTAGTATCGGAGCATTCGGAGGAAGAGGATATCGCGAACCCTGCATCTTGTCTTGCAATGCCTTGATCTGCGAATTCGCATCGTGCACGAGCTGATCCATCTGTTGACTGAGCGTATCGTACTTGCCAGTCAAACCTTTCGCGAGGTGCTCCTGATAGATGATCTCCTGCGACGTCTGATAGCTATGGAACGCCAAGCCACGACTGGCACACTCCATGATGATTGTTGGACTCAGGCCGCTTAGTACTGACGTCTTGTAGTCTTCTGATGGATTGAGACCAGCGACAACCACATCGTCGGGGTTGTGCAGCGATGAGTTGCATGCTGGACAAGTTCGATGCGCATTTGTAGATCTCGATAGCCCGGTGACATCTGCGCAATTGCTGCAAAAGACGTGACTTGTGCGATGGTCAGCGAAAAGCGTCAGAGGCAGGTGAGATGGACGAACCTGCACGTAGTAACCACGGCGCGTTCATGCAGCTGCGATCGACACTTGAGCTCATTGCAACGCAGAACGTACTCCATGGCGAGCGGCGATTGTGAAGTGGAGGGAGTTCCGTCGGCGGATGGAGAAAGCACGATGTTGACGCGAAAGCACGTGGTCCGCTCACCGAGGCAAGAGCATCCCAGCTCGTGTAGAATCTCAGCTCGTGTAGAATCTCATCGCACCAAGTGTAACATGAATTCGTGTCTTATGGATGTGGTATCTCGCCGCGCTTGCAACACTAAGCAACAGAATGCGTCCGTGGGGTCTGCCGCTTCCGCATTCGAGTCTATCGATCATCCTTGTCAGGCTTCCGCCGTTGTCTTGTGCTCTTCTTGCCAGCCACGGCCGTATCATCCTCCTCTTCGTCCCGGCCCTTTGCGAGTTCACCATCCAACTCCCACTCTTCGGGGTCATACCAGTCTTCGCCATCGCTCATTTCTCCTACATGGGCTTCCGCTTTTGACCACTTGTATACATCCTGCCTCATGCGGTCGGCTTGTAGCAGGCCTTGGTACAAGTCGGATGTTATCCGTGCGACCTCCTCCTGTTTTTGTACGTAGGCCATGAGGAGCATGCGTGTTTCCTCGGCTTCGTTGGGTGGAAGACCAAAGTCGCGGTCTGGCAACGAATCTGACGGATGTATGAAGAGAGGATGTATTGCGCCGACACCACTCGAGGGTGAATGAGGTGGGGAGGGAGTCGAAGCTGCGTGCGCCTGTGCTCGTCTGCGCGTCGTCATCCTATGTGTCTGTTGCGACGCGGTATCAGACGCGTCTTCTGGCGTTCCTTCTCCGTTCTCTTGCGCCTGCTCTGCATCTCCTGCGTGCGTTCCGTTGGTCACAGGATGTGCGCCATTGACCCTTTCTGAACTCGTATCGCCGTTGGTCTCGGCCTGTCGACTAGTGCCATTTGGCTGGCCTGCATCCTCCATGTCTACGTCATGGGGACTTTCTATGGTCTCGCGCATGTCCGCATCGTGGGGTTGTTGCTGCTCTCCTTCGCCCGTGCGCCCATTTGCGCTGCTAGCCCATGGCTCCTGGAACGGTGCCCTTCCCATGGCAGCCAGGGCAGCTGGCGCAAACGTGGAGTCGCCCTGTAATTTCACGAAAAGAGTCTTCGCCCGCGCGTTAGTGACCTGCTCTTTTCGAGAAAGGGCTCCAGCTTCGCTCGCGAGGTCTGTGAGATGCCGAGAGGAGTATGCCACACTCAGGGCAGGGTGATTGGGTAGGTCGGCGGCCGAGGTGAGCGGCGCAAGAAGACTCTCGAGCTGTATGTTGCCGTAGGGATTCTCCTCGACAGCCTCCACATCTTCCTCGTCTTCGTAATCTTCTTCGACTTCGACGACATCACCGTCCGCATCGTATCGTGGAGGATTGCGCTGTAGGATGGACCTGTGGTAGCCGGCGTGCTCAATGCGCTGGAGGCGTCAGTCCACAGTCGACACCCGGGTCGCACAAGCCAAGACACACCTTCTTGTACGGTCGCGGGTCAGAAAGGAAGTCTGGGTCGCTGGCGCGCGCATAATGGACCTTGCGCCTCAAATCCTGCTTGTTGCTGTTCAAGGGTGTTTCGGAGTCCTCTGTGTCGGCTGCGCAGTGTTAGCTAGGACTGTGTCGAGGTAGGAATGAGCCTACAGTCGTCTTTTCGCAGCATCTTCCTCTTCATGCTGAAAATGGTATCCATAATCTGCTGCTGTTGGCCCGCCATGGCGTCAGGGCCTCTGGCCAGCGCGAGGGTAAGGTGGTGAAGATGCGGAGTATCGATACGAGCGCGTTCAGCTAGTACAACGACTTGTTGCGCTGTCAAAGGAATTTGGAGGTGGGGTTACGCGTAGCGGCGAAGCTGGATTGCAAAAGTATAGCTGTAGAGTGTTGGAGAGAAAGTGTGGAGGGATCGGGCGGCATAGAGAACGTGCATGGCAAGGGTTCAGCTAGCTTCCCGCGCCCATGTGTCGACCCGCGACCATCGATGACGAAGCCGCGAACAATCTGTACACTATCTCCATGCTGCCACAAACACGCTTGATATCGCCAATTCGATACAGCACCTAGGGAGCGCACGTCTGGCTTTGCGATTCTCGTGCGACGAGCAAATCTCACTCCGCAGCACTTCCGCTCTCCACAACTCCGAAAAGCAGCACCACGTCGACACCACGCTTGTGAGATACAAGCTGGAAACCACGCGACTCGGGCATGGAGTTATAATGGAGGCATACCCATCAGACTTCACTGCGCACAACCTACCGTTTATTGTCCTTTCAGGCCTAGCGACCAGCAAAGAGGCCGATCCCCCTCCATCGGTCCAGCATGTGCTTCCGGGGCGCGCTGTCACAACCATCAGCTCAGATCTACCGCCAGCAGAAGGTGACCGGGCAAATGAACTACTCCAAGAGTTTCTGAGTGCAGATGGCACGAACGCGCCGTGGAATGGGCGTGACTTTAGTCGCCGAGGCATCACGCATGGCTTCAGAATACGGAGTGTAGGAAGGGTACATGCGCCTGCGATTATGCCACGGGAAGGAGCCATGGGCTGATGCTTGCTAGAACTTCCAACTGCCTCCGAAGAAGGCAGATGCGCCCTCAAACTCCGAGACAACCCCTCCAGGCAGTCCCACCATCGCAGCCGCAACATCCTGGGTCCTGCATTCGCCCATATCTCCCCTCTCTCCAGCGTCGCCCTCCTTCCCCGACGGCGTCATCGCTCCTGCCTGGGTCGCCAAGCACCAGCACTACGTTCCTTCCGTATTCGTCTCCTTCTTCAACTTCACCACAGACCCCATTACGAACAGCTTGCACGATAATCAGCTGAAGACGGATATCAACAAGATCAAGAGCCAGATACAAAAGTCAGACTACCGAACAAGATATGTTGTGGTATTGCTGAGTGACAAGACTATCATCGAAGCACCAGACATCGAAGAGCGACTGGCGACGATACGGCGGGCTACAGGCTTGGATCCAAAGAATTCACTCTTCTTTCTGCCTCCAAGGACATCCAAGGTGGAGCTGCAGGCATTCGTTACTTCTATCCTGGCCATACTACAACCTGTCTGTGTCGAATATTATCGAGACCTCACGAAACATGCGCGGAGGAAGAAGGGACGAGGCACAATTCCTCCTCCGACCGCTCCACCAACGCGTGGCACCTCTCAAACGCTGTCGTATCCTGGGTGGGGTGTTCGCTATGACTTCAAGCTGGGTATTCTCGCCGAGTTTCGCCAGGAGATGGACGCTGCACAGCGACACTACGGGGCTGCGTTAGAGGCATTGTTTGGTGCCGAGGGCTTGTTTGAAACAACGGCAAGCTGGTCTCCAAGATGGGACGAGATACGGTTGCTAGCAGATATCATCGCACTACGGCACATTCGATGTCAACTATGGAACAATTTCCCTACTTCCGCGGTCCAGTCTTGGTTGCGATACAAGTGGAGATTACAAGACGTGCTCGATCGCCGGGGCAAGGGTACTAACAACTACGGTTGGCAGGCTTGGGAATCTACATGGGCCCAAGTGATGGCTGAGACCGTACGACGAACAGAGTTGCCAGTCTTCAAGATACGAGATCCTGTCCCGGACACAGATCCCTTGCCAGACATCCCTAATTCGCTATACTCTCAGCCCGAGAAACAGTTCCCGGTAGGAGAAAGACTACCACCATGGGAACTGTTACATCATGCCGGATATTGGCACAAGATTGCCAGTGACCACGCGAAGAGGCGCTACATCCTTGCCAGAGAGATGCCAGAGGAAGACCGAACACCACCAGGCATGTCTCCTGCCGCCAAGGTCTCGGCTCGGAACCAGATATACGATCACTACCTCGTTCCGCAACCTCACGAAGAGTATCCTGTACCTGGTATCGGCAATGGATTCGAGCACTGGAAAGACATCTCATCGAAGCTTACTGCCGCGATAGCTGAGTTTAGAGCTCGGGGACAACACCGGAAAGTAGATCAGTTGCAACTCGAGGTGGCTCGAACATTACTTCACGTAAAAAGATTTGACGATGCCTTCAAAGTACTGCGATCACTCTGGGAAACGATGGCATGGCGGAAAGAAGGATGGTGGAGCTTAGCTTCGGAGGTAGTATGGACTCTGCATGAGTGCGCACTGCGAGTACAGAGCCGAGAATCATATGTTGCAACGGAGTGGGAGCTGTATAGTCAAAGTCAGTGTTACTCGTCTTTTACACGAAGCTTCACTAACGGCCACCAGCGATTCCTGGCAAGACAAAATACAAGTACGACTTGATGACATGTTTGGACGTCTTCTCGGATGCGACTGCCGATAAGGTGAGCGTGAGTTTAAATGCTAAAGACCACATATCCTGCTGTAAGTGCGACACCCGTTTCCAAAATTTAAAGGCTGACCTTGCAGTGTCGACGTCGTTCGCCTTTGCCGAAGCCGAAGGCAATGTTGGCGAACCCCTTCATGCACAACTTGCCATCAGCTCCAATGCTCGACCAGGCTCCGCCCCTATCACGTTATCTTTTCTCCAATATCAGTTCAATGGTGGTTTGGCTGAAGTCCGCTTGAATCACAACGCCGACGAACCCTCTGGAAGTACCTCAATCATGTACACCTGCACATTAGAAGAGACTCACTCCGCTACCGGAAAGCCACGCTGGGCCGGAACAGCTGATCTGACGCTCCACCCGGGGCAGACTAAAGTGTACAGTCTGCCACTCATTCTGCGCGAGTCTGGGGATGTCGATGTTGTCGCGTGCGTCTTCGGCATCAGCACGGAAAAGTTTGATCTCGTTTGCTCAGACACAGACCCAGAGACTCCAACTCATCCGGTTTGGTGGATTAAGTCAGATACCAAGATCAAATCAAGATCATTGAAGCATGGATCTGGTATGTCGGTGCACATACTACCCAAACCGCCAAAGATGGAGATCAACCTACCGGACGTTCGCAACCAGTACTACACGGATGAGTCCGTGACGCTAGCGATAGAGATTCTGAACCAAGAAGAAGAGGACACTGAAGCTGTCCTTGAAGTGCGATTACTGGGCCGCTCCAAAGACACTCTGAGCTACACCTGGGTCGAGCGTCCGGCAGAGTCACCCATGAAGGAAGTCCCACCAGCACTCGACGGGTCAGCAGATGTAGATCTCCCGGGCCATGTAGTAGGGAAGCTAGCCCAGGGTGCACGAACAACAGAGCGAATCCGTTTCACTGCACCCGCAGATCCAGCAGACTACGCCTTGGAAGTCAAGGTACTATACCACCTCCTCAGCGACCGCGACATACCCATCTCCAAGATCATGGTCGCAGATCTCGTCTTCAACGCACCCTTCGAAGCGAGCTACGACCTCATGGCACGCGTGCACCCCGATCCATGGCCCAGCTACTTCGAGCTCCAAGAGGCCGAAAGCAACGTCAACCCCGAATCACCCGATGCATTCGGCATAGCACAGAAATGGGGACTACGAGCCAAAGTCGCATCCTTCGCCGACGAACAGCTCATCGTCAGCGACCTAGCCGTCCAAGTCCACAGCATCCACGGCGGGGCAACATGCGACGTCACCAAAGAATTCACCATTGCAGAAACCCCCATGGAACCCCAGATCCTCAGCGAATGGGGCTTCAGTCTGGATATCCGGAAGAACAACCTGGAAGAACGTCGCTCCACCGCCCTCGACACAACTCTCAACATAACATGGAAGCGAACGTCCGACCCCACCGCCTCCCCAGTAACATCCTCCCTCCCCATCCCCCGCATCCAAATCCCCTCCTCAGAACCCCGCGTCCTCGCCTCCCACCACCTCTCTCCCACCACTCCTTCTCTCATCCATCTCGACTACGTCCTCGAGAACCCCACCATGCACTTCCTCACTTTCGAACTCGCCATGGAAGCCAGCGAGGACTTCGGTTTCAGCGGACCTAAACTAAGGACGCTGCATCTCCTGCCTATGAGCCGGCAGACGGTACGGTATAATTTGCTGTCGAATGTGGAAGGGGATTGGATTATGCCGAATCTGAAGGTTACGGATCGGTACTTTAATAAGACGTTGAAGGTGCAGGGGACAGAGGGGATGAGGGTGGATAAGAAGGGGGTGGGGATTTGGGTGCCTGGTGATGTTGGAGAGGCGGAGCAAGAAGTGGGGGAAGGGAAGGTAGAGTAGGGGATGGAAGTAAGTCGGTTGAGAGCTTAGCGGTCTTGATGAGTGATGCAGTAGATGAGCTTGCGCCCGTAGAATTGTCCTTTCAATATACGAATGATGATGGTCAAATGCTAAATGCCCTATGTGCAACCGCCCTTGATATGTTGATTACTCCTGTGCATCACATCTCCCACGCATATCCCCAAGCCCCTCCCAAGTCACGACAATCTACCCAGACCCCCTACCCTTCGTCACCGGATCCCTCCCCGGCACCACAGCATCCCTCCAAAGATCCTCATCCTGCTCATGCCTTGGGATAAAACGCCGTGGCTCCGTAAACATCGTCTCACCGGTGATAAGCGGCATGGACATTGTAGTATCTATATTGTTCTGAAATCTCATCAGCTATTAGGGACTCCCGGAGAGGATTATGTGGGGAGGAAGGAGGAGGAGGCTGGGCATACTGCTGTGGTTGTTGCGGTTCTTCGCCGTAGTAGATTGGGGCTTCGAAGTCGGTGGCGGCGTGGGAGAGGATTGTGGGGTCGATTTCGGGGATTTGCGTTGATGAGGGTGGGTGGGATTGGGATGGTTGTTGGGAGATGGTGGTTTGGGGTGTGGTCATTGTGTTTGTTGGCTGTGACTGTGATTGTGGAGCGCTGGCATCAACTTCGACGATCTTGTCCTCTTGTACTCTTACTTCGCGGTCTCGCAGGCGGCGCATTAATCCCAGAAATTGTGAGTTCTGGAATTTCTCGCTTGTGTTGTCTGCTACGCGCTCTAGCAGCCGGCCTGCTGTTGCCGCCATCTCATCATCTTCGTTTCTTGGCGGTTGTTCTTGCTTCTGCTCTTCTTCTGGTTTCTGTTCGAAGTGTTGTAGCGGCTCTGGCGTTCGCATGTAGCCTGCTGCTTCTAGATCCTGCCATATTTGCTCTTCGCTCATCTGGACGCGTGATCCGAGTGGATATTGTGACATGAGGCGTTGGTTGATGGCTTTGATGAGCTCCTCGGCACGGGTCTTGACTTCTTGAGGCGCATCGCGATTTACGATTCTTTGAAGAGAATCGACAATCCATTTCCCTTCGTTCGCATCTTGGACCAGAGTACCGCTCTTCTCCAGGCGATCCATGTTCTCGAGGTAGGCTACTGCTTCGTCGGTTCGCCCGAGACCGGTTTCGCTCCAGACTTGGATGGCGGAGTAGACAGCTAAGCTCACAGTCAGCACTCGTAGTTGGTTAGACGGACACTACACACCTGGCCGCGTTTCTCGTATCCGTTGAAGAAGAGGATCCATCTCACCCGGCCGGTCCAGATCCAGCGCCTCTTGCGCTGGCTGTGTGTGTACTTGCTCTGCCTCTGCCGTCTCCATCATGTCTTGTTGCGCCTGCGCAAATGCTTGTTCGAAAGCTGCCTCGTCGAACGCTGGTACGTCATCCTGGGCGCGCTGCTTCCCTTGCGCGACCTCTGAGACTTGGGCGTTCTGGAAAGTCGGTGTCTGCATGTATGCTTGTCCACCAAATCCACCCATGTTGTACCCCGACATACCTCCATACGGGGTTTGCTGTAATGCAGGCGCCTGTACGACCGGAGCCTGCTGCCTCAAGAAGTCCTGATGCCATGCTGACGCTGCGCTCGCCGGCTGCTGTCGCTGTTGTTGCAACGTCTGTGGAGGCGGACTGCTAACATTCAAGCGTTGAAAGTCGGCCGCCCAGTCGGGTGCTTGTGGAGCTTGCGCAAACTGGGGAAGAGGCTGCGCGAATCGTGGATCGAAAGGTTGGAAGTTTTGTGTTTGAAGAGGCCGGCCGCCGGCTTGAAAGGCTTCAAACTCGTTATCCAACGCGCCTACATTTGGCCCCGGAGATGATCTAAAGCCCTGCTACAGTTTAGATGGCGAAGCGCAAGTTTCGAGTATAACCACACACCTGCGCCGGTGAATGTCTGCCCACCAAGCGGTCCTGCTGAAGCGTACGGTCTACGGTCGTGTGCTTCTGGAAGTTTTGCAGGGCATTTGAAGGCCCACAAAGCTCCGCCATGTCGAATATAGAAAGCGAAAAAGTACACTAAGAGGGGTATCAACGCATGCTAGAAGGAAAGTGTGAGAGAGTCTGTCGGAGTGATGGTGTTGCGGCAACTGAGCGTCATGTTCCCGGAGATCAGAAGCCGACCGCATGCCGAGGCAAGAGGCGTGAGTGGACCCCACGCGTCAGCCCTAGAGCTGTCAGGCAGGTGCGATCCATGGATGACGCACAAGCACGTGCTACACTCTTCACTCCCCAAATTCTGTGAAAGCGGCAGTTGGTAAGATCGTGCGTGGCATAAATTAAGTCGCACGTCTTCGAGCTGGAATGGATTAGGAATCAGCACTGTCCGTCCAGAAGGCGTAGACCCGAATCGACGTAGCACAACACCGGTGAAGAGCTGGAAGTCGTTGAGACGCACGGATATGCGCAAAGCGTTACACAGCATCGCAAGCGACGTAGACAGGTGAAGTCACATGAGTTGAGATCGAGATCAACAATAAGCCAAATCCATGCATAGAGAACTACGTAACAGAACAACCGAGCAAAGGTACCTATGTATGTGTATGAAGTCCTAGAGAGAAGATTGGTATATGTCGTCATGAGCAAAGAGAAACCAACACCTCCAAAACATAAAACGCATCATAAAACCCCATCTCAACCCCCTTATCTACCATAAAACATCTCTCCCAAACTAATATTCGCCTGCCTAGACGAACCCCCAACCACACTCCTCGACCTAGACCTCGACTTCTTCCTCACAAAAGCATACTCCTTCTTACCGTGTCTATCCCTCCCTTCCGATTCAATGAACAACTTGCTACCGTGTCCAGTGCGCAGACGACGGGTATGTTCGAAGAGGATGTCGGTTTCGCGTTGGGACATTTCGCGGAGGACGATGATGTATTCGGGGTTCTGGGTAGGATGTTAGTATATTACTTGGTAGGAGATTATAGGGTTGGTGGATGGGGACTTACAACATCGAATTCGTAGGGGATGTCGTAGTAGTGCAGCGTCTCGACGTCGAGATGGCTTCTGTGTACCTTCGCATAGGTAGGCGGAGGCGCGATGGCAATCTGATGCGAAGAGGAGTGCGAGTGAGAATGAGAGTGGTGGTGGTGCGGTGGTGGCGGAGGCGCAGGAGGAGCAATTGGATGGAGAGGATGGTTAGGCATCATGCCCGCCTGAAGCTCTCTCTGCTTGTCCGGGTTGACGAGCGCCTGGATCTGGTTGTCTTGGAAGCCGAATTGAGCGAGTCGCTTGCGCATCGTCTCCTCGAGCTCCTTCTCCTGGGCCTCTTTCTTGCGCTTCTCGGCTTCTTCTGCTGCTTGCTGCTTTCGCGTGAAGGCGTCGAATTCTTCCTTTTCCTTGCGCTTTCGCTCTTCCTCTTCGAGTTTGAGCTTCATGATGAGCTCCTCTTTTGCTCGCTTCTCCTTGTCGGCGTCTAGGATCTTCTTGCGCTCGTACTCGTAGATGATACGGTCTTTCTCTGCTTGAGCTTCGGCCTCTTCTTTGGCCTTCTTCCGTTGGTATTCATCGACAGCACGCTGTTGAGCTTCCTTTGCCTCTCTTGCCTGTTTAGCTACTTTGGCTTCGTTGTCAGCGATGATTCGCTTGCGCTCTTCTTCAAACGCCTTTTCCTTGAGTTCACGCTCACGTGCCTCCTTCTCAAGTTTGGCCGTGTTCTCTGCAATGATGCGCGCGCGCTCTTCGTTCTCTCGCTTTTTCTTCTTCTCCATGTCAGACAGAATCTTCTCACGCTGTTCCTCGGCCTCGCGTTGCTCTCTGGCTTGCTTGAGCTTGGCCTCGGCGAGAATCCGCTTGCGTTCGTCATCCTGTTCTCTCTGCTCCCTCTCTAGTTTAGCAAGCATCTTGTCGCGCTGTTCCTCAGCCTCCCTTTGCTCTCTGGACATCTTCGCCCTGTTCTCGGCGATGATTTGAGCTTTCTTCCTCTCCTCGTCGATATCGCGTCGCTCGCGGTCTCGGTCTTCCCTTTCTCGCTTCAACTCCCAATCGCGACGCATACTCTCCTCTATTCTCTTGATGTTTTCCGCTTCTAGCTCACGGTCCCTTCTATCATGGATGAACTCGAGCTCAACCCTGCGCCTGGCCAATTCTTCCCGTCTCTCCGTTTCCTTCTCCCAACGATCCCGTTCAGCCTTCTCCTCGGCTTCTTCAAGGCGTTGTCGCGATAGTGCCTCTTGTACCTTATCCTTGTAGCCATCTGACGAGTGATGACGTCTTTCCCTTTCGAGTTGCTGTTCAGCGTCCCGAAGCCGCTGCTCAGCAAGTGTCAACTTGACTTTGTCCTCGTAACTGCGGTCTGGCGAGTGATGATGGTATCGCTCCTGACGCTCCCTCTCAAGCCTATCTTCAAGGTCTCTGAGACGCTGTTCGGCAAGCGTCAACTTGATCTTGTCTTCGTAGTTCGGCTCGGGAGCACGTTGATGCTCATACTCGTGCCTAGAGCGCGACCGGTGCTCCTTCTTTATGTCTGCTCGTAGCGCAGCGATGTTTTCTTCCAGGTCCTCAAACCCACCGGGCATGCGTCGGCCACGAGGACTGGCGTCTTGACCCTTCTGCTCAGTGCTTACACGGGGGTGGCTGTCGTTATCCAGGTGACTGGTGTTGTAGATTGTCACGTTGGGAGCAGGCGCATGGCCTTGTGAGCGAGTTCGATGGAGACCGGTCGTATAGTGCACTTCTGGAGCCAGAAACTCTGTCGTGCGACGACTGTAGTCAGGTCGATAGACCTCGTCGTCTTGGACTCTCCGCGGTGGAGGTCGAGGTTGGGGGGGATGAACATGACGGGTATGAATGTTCAGAGTGTCCTTTGTGATTTTCTGCCTGTACCACTCATCATCCGTCGAGTTGCCAGGATCCCAGTCGGATGCTCGTGGCATAGTGGGCGAAGAGGCTGAAAAGACGGGTGGAAAGTAGGAAAACTATCCCGACTGTTCGGTCTGAAATTTGAAGTGAGAACAAAGCAGAGCAATCAATCCAAAACCTTTGGGTTGGTCTCAGTTGCGGCGTGGACACACAGAGCGGGGTCGACGCTGAGGGGGCGGCACAGCAGCAGAGGTGACACGGTATAAAGAGAAGGTAACGTAAGAAAGCGGAAATGTCAGCAAAGGTGCGGCTGCAGCAGAACTTGAAGGAATTGCGCCCCTCTTGCTGGAATGGGGGCTGAAAGCTGCCTGATCACTAGCGGCATCCTCATGCGCCCGGTCTTGTGAACACAAATCAGCCGGAAGGCATATTTGACCTATCAACGATAGTTTAGAAGGCCGTCCACATGCCTGCATCCCCTCTGCGCTGTTGTAGCGCTGCAGTGTGCGATTCTTGCGACGGCTTTGCCCTACATCCTTCGGTCTCTACAGCTAGCGGCACGAGGATGGTGATGGTTTGGTGGGGCATGTCGAAAATAACACTAATCAAGCGCCATCAAGCGCCAAAGCCTCCATCTACTCTAGGCTGGGGGCGGAAGTGACATATCAAGTAAGCCTTGTTAGTGTACAGCGCTGCTATCAAGCAACCCGATCAATCTTCAAGTGTCAACTTCGTGGGTACTCCCACTCCGTTGATCTCCCTTTGACGCGCGCTCCAAGACACATGTTCTCCATTCTCAGCGCCTCATGAAACAGCTCCGCTCGCGTGCGACCCGCCGAGGTATCGTGACCAACAAGCTGATCGGAGTAAGCCTTCATGTGCCCGGGGCCGCATTTTCGGCTAGGGCAGCCCCAAGATCGTCTTCGATAGCCACAGCTCCTCAGCCGCACCTTTCCAGTCAGGGTCGGTCCGAAATTCCAGACTTTCAATCTTCATTAGATGGTGTGAACTTTGACGAGATAGGTATTCCGTGAGAGTTGTTTAGATGTAGATCGTTTAATCCATTTGAACACTCCAATGTGCATGTGAGCGAAGAGGTGTCTAGTAGAGTGTCGGCGCCAGCGAACGCCGGCTATGCAAGTATCGTACAGTTCGTAATTATATCTTCTCCTCGACGACTTCCTTCAAGCTCTCCGCTCGTCGAATCAGCTCTTCGTAGACTGTCCAGGCAAGCGCACTGCTCATTGCCTTCCTCGCGATCCTAATACCAAGTCCATCGAACATGCTACGCATGCCCTCCTCCGCAAGCATCTTCTTGCTTGCCTGCACCATATTGCCGTACTTATGAGGCATAAGCTGTATACGTGTCTTGATAGCATCGAAGGGATTCGTAATAGTTGTCCCCAGCCCCGCTGCAGCAACACCCGAGATGAAGTTTATCCCCGCGGATGTGCTGGTAGACAGCTTGGTGGCGGTACCAGACGTCTCTTCAATCTTGGTTGCGAGACTAGAAAGTTTCCGTTTCGATTGCTCGTAGAAGAGGACGTAGAGACCCGCGTAGGGTGCATCGCGAACGGCTGTTGCGCCGAAACCAGCGAAGAAGCCTTTGAGTCCTTCTGTTCGGAAGATGTCTCGAGATGCGGTGAAGAGCGAATTGTACGAGTACAAGCTACTCTCGTACCGCACTTTCAGCACGGTTATCGGCATCATGATGAAGCCTGCCCATGTACGCGCAAAGGCTCCCGTTGCTAGGTTTGCGGTGTTGCTTAGTTTGGGCAGGGAGCTCGAGTGCTCCGCGCCTTTGACTGCGGCATCGCTGCTGCCCGCCGCGACCAGACTCGCTCTATGTCGTAACGCGTTGAGACTAGAAAAGTATATGGCAGATCCAAACCCTGTGCGCAGGGTACTTGGTAATGTGCCCCTCCAGAACTGACGTATCGGGTTTGGTCCGCTGGCTATCGACTGGATGGTACCGAGGAGGGTGCTCGAGCGGGATTGTTGGACGCGGGTCTTGAGGAGGTCGGCGGGTTGGAGGAGGACGGCAGACAGGATGCCTGAGTTTAGGCCGGCGAAGAAGTGGACTGCGCAATTGTTAGTGACTGCCATACGCTAGCTGTCGCAATAGCAATTATGCTCCTCGCTCTTTCCACTTACAGTAGGACGACGAGCGCTTTCCGCGGGCGCCATCTGACATTGCCGAGGCGTCAAGTGTTCAATTCCTATTTTAAGAGATCTGAAGCTGCAATACGCATCATGGTAACAGCCCTGGAAGACTGGCCGCAAATATTAGGGTGAGAGAGTAACAACGTGTCTGTCGGTCTCACGCGAAAAAGTGTCATGACGACATGTTCCGAGCCTCGGCGAGTCGGTGATATTTTCGCTTGCGTCTGGTACCGCGTCTATCAACAATACATCCTTGATGAACTCTTGAACTCCGTAAACATTATTAGCATGGTGATTCGAAAGTCCGTTGTCCAAATTAGAACTACTGGCCAGAGGCGCATTCATCATGTCGCATTATCTTGATCTTAAGCTCAGTCAATATTACGAAGTAGCACCTTCTCAACCCTATCATACATCGCTCCATACATCCCAGACATGACTCCAGAAGCCTATTAATCACGTAATCGGTCCTCCATCAGTCCTCATCATCATCGTCGTCTCCAAAGATAGCCTTGAAAACATCCTCAGAAGCCCGGTCATTCGAAAGCGCCTCATTCTTCTCCACATCCACAGCTGCATGTCCACTCTGTTCTGTAGCCGTAGCTGCAGCCGGGACAGCAGCCTCCGATGCCTGTCCCATCCAAGCCGGCCGCTGAAGCGCAGGACCGTTAGTCAAAAACTCATGTTGCAACTTCTCCATAGCCGACTTGGATACTGCTTCTTCCGTCTGCGATTTGAAGTGGCTTTCGCCAGCATCAAACTCCGGTGGCATGTCTGGCGGGGGCTTGACGTTGAAGCGTTTGCAAAGGAGTCGCGATGGGTAGAAGGGGAAACTACTTCGAGTCATGGGACCGTACATGCCTAGCTTCGCCGCCTGCTCTGCGGGATCTTCTGGCTTTGCGGCTGGCTGTCGTAGAGGGTTCGCATTCGCTGCTCCACCATCATTTCCGTTCAAGGTTGAGGATGACGCAGATGTGAATCGGGAGGCCATAATGCCAGTCGTGGGCTTGAAGACTTCTGCAGCATGTGCAAACTCTTGAAGTTCTTTGATCCAGTCTGAGATTGATACGCCCTCCCTTCGTTCTGGCAGGTCCTCCTTCAGTCCTGCTTTCAACTCCAGGAAGCCGACATAACGCGCACGCTTCTGCATGTCCTCAGCATAAGGCATCCAGCCCGTCGCACCCTTGGCAAGTGCTGCAGCTGCCACGTTCTTATCGAGAGTAGGCACGAGGCTCCACAAGTCCTTTGGCTGGGCTTTGCTTGCGGGCAAGTGTCCTTCAGGAGCAGCTTCTCCCAGGCCCTGGGGCAGATCGGCTTTACCAGATAACGCAGCCAACCGATCTCGGGCGTCCTTGGGTATGAAGTCGAAGATGGACTTTCCGGGCAAAGCTTTCTCCCCCAAAAGTGCCGAACGGCCTTTTGCGTCGAGTGTCGATGCTTTCGCGGCGTCTGCTACAGACTGGTAGTCTTTTGACTCCGAGGTTGGCGCGACACTCTTTGAAGACTTCCAGCCTGGAGGTATCTTCGGTGGAGGATATTTAGGCTTGCTGGTGAGTTCGGTGAGACCGGCCGCAAACGTGAAGCCACTCAACGGAGATCTCCCATCTATAGATGGCCTGCTCAGTGAGACCAAAGCTTTCGACGAACTCTTCTTAGAGACAAAGACATGCTTCTCTCCTGCTCCTGGTTTGGCGAATTTACTCGGCTTCTTCCCCTTCTTCTCCTTTCCTATGGTCTTGTTGAATGTGATCTTCGGACCCAATTCGTACGGGTCCTCGTCGTCCGAGCCGGTATCGTTGAGCACACCAACGCCAAAGGAAGACTTTTTCAGCGCAGGCTTCTTAACAGTTGATGCCTTCTTCGGAGCTCCGAGGTAATGTAGGTCGAACTTGGATGGACGATCCACAGCCTCTTCTTCCACAGTACCCAGGCGGGCTTCTGACGTGTATCCCAGGCCTTTGCGACGGACCTCTTCTCGTGGCAAAGTCATAATGAGAGCATCTTGAGGCGCAAACAGATGAGCTGCATCGTCCTTGGAACCGGATGTGCCATCTTCCAGGTCAGCATTCCGGCGCACCTTGCGACCAATGCCCTGATCTCGTCGCCAGCCCATCTTCTGCGCAATCTTGACGCCCATTGTCTCCTCCTGGGTCACGAACAGCCCGAATAGTCCATCGTCGTTCGCCAGTCCAGTTTCGCCTATGCCGGCAAAGTTCTGCGCAGTCTCCAGTTGGCGCGATTCAGCTGCTGCTGCCAGATCCTCCTCGTCCATAAAATCTTCGGCTCGCTGGGTCGGGCCATTCGGCTGGTCTTTGTTGCGGTTTGCGCGCGAGGAAACGAAGGTTTTCGGGGTCCATCCTTCTTTAGATCCAACTGTATTAAAGTATCTTAGCATAGTCAAGAAGTCTTGCGTTCGTCCAGGTATGGCTCGGAAACTTACCCTGCACTGAAACCTCCTGTGAATGCGCCGTGGAGTCTCCGGCGACCTCGCTCGTCCGTCACGGTCTGCTTCCACACGGGCACGAAAGCGCCATCATCGGCCTCTTCTTCGGGAAGCCCGGTGCCTAGGGATATGTAGGTTGTTGGTCCGCCGCGAGAGCGCTTTTGCGCGTTAGTCGGGGAAGGCGCGCGCGGCCGCTTGTATGCCATGGCGATGGATGTCGGGAGTTGAGTCGCGCGGGTCGTGGGAGGTTCGGGACCAAATTCCTTGAGCCAGATTTGGCTAACGCAATCCGTAGACCGGGTTCGTCAAGCAGTCAAGCAGTCACCAGTCAAGCGAGGGAAAGTTGAAGCGGATCACGAGTAAGCGGCCGATGGGTGACTAATCAGCCGCGATGCTATTGGCTGAGGGACGCTTACCCAGCGACCAAGCGCAGTCGGACCACGTCCGGTAGCCAACTCAACAAGCCGCACGGGGACTATAAAGTGCACAGTTGTCGACGGGTATGAGTTTCACGTGTCGGTAGAATTCGCAGCGCTCAGCTCAAGTGACTGGACTGGCTGCCGTTGGACTAAGACAAAGGAGTTAGTAGGCAGGGTGGGCCCGATGATGTAGTGCCGCGCCTGGGTCGAGCGGCCTAATAGCAAGCAAGGCTGGTGTCCGGCTAAGCTCGTTGAGACCCTGATCAATGGACAGAGCTGGAGCGCAATCTCGTGAGATTGAGGTAGCGACGAAGAGAAAAGCGTGCCTCCTGAGGTATTTCTTTGACAGGTATGAATTAAGACAAGGAGGACCGCAGAAACAGGGTGGACGCATTGTCCCGAAGGAAAACCTACCCCACGACAGCGGCCTGGCGTTGGGCGACGAGCTAGGCGTGGAGCGAGAGAGCTATCGTGTTTGACCTCCGCCCAGAAATAGCCATAACAACACAGCACATGCACTCGGGCGGGCGCAGTACATGCTTCTCTCGACGTCGATGCTGCATCTCTCTGCTGTAACCCGTGTGCTGCATCCGTCCCAGCAGACGCCTATCTAGACCAGCCTACCAACACGCCGGTGCCAAGTTTGGCGACTGCCATCTACCGGCCCCTAACCTCTTGTACCCTTACGCCGCAGTACCCACCGAGGACAACAAAGTAATCTCTCCACATTGTCACGATAGCCTTGCTGCTTGCGGCTCTGCGCTCGCTCCACGCCCAGTGCGTCTGTGCTAATCGAGGCCCGCATCTGCTCCCTGCGTTGCGCGTAACCGTGGTAGAGGCAGCGCATTCACCATGTCGGCCGCCGCCCCATCATCGCCCGCCGTCGTGCGCAACTCTTCTTCGTCGCGCAGATCCATCGACCGCCCCCATCGCTCCCAGAGCCAGAGCCAGACCACCGCCAGCCGCGCGCCCCCCGCAAGCCGTCATCAGTCAGGCGGCCTCCCCAACGTCGCCCGCCGGGACTACGAGCAGAGCAACGTCGCCCACGAGCAGCCCTCACCGCAGCCCTCACGACGCAGCGAAGACCCAGGCCGCACCGAAGCCACCCGCCGGAGCCACGCGCGGTATGCGTCTGACGCGTCGACGACTTCCGCAATGCCCGTCAATGGCGTAGCTGCCGAAGCCAGGCCGGGCCAGCCTCAGCCCGTCAACAAGCGCAGGACCACCATCACCGCACCCAGCACCGGAACATGGGCCCTCGGAAAGACCATTGGCGCCGGCAGCATGGGAAAGGTCAAGCTGGCTAAGAATGCCGAGACCGGGGAGCAGGTGTGTACTTTGGTTGTTTACATGAGGGGCATGCAACTATACAACCGTAGTCGAGTTAAGATAAAGGAAAGTGTTAACGTCAATAGGCCGCCGTCAAGATCGTTCCGCGACAGTCCCAGGACCAGCATCAGAGCGCCGCCGACCGCGAACGAGCCGATCACTCCAAAGAAGTCCGAACCGCCAGAGAGGCTGCCATTGTCAGTCTGCTGAACCATCCCTACATCTGCGGCATGAAGGATGTCGTGCGCACAAACTTCCACTGGTACATGATGTTCGAGTTCGTCAATGGTGGACAGATGCTCGACTACATCATCTCCCACGGCCGCCTCAAGGAAAAGCAGGCGCGCAAGTTCGCTCGACAGATTGCCAGCGCCCTGGACTACTGCCACAGGAACAGCATCGTCCACCGAGATCTCAAGATTGAGAACATCCTTATCAGCAAGATGGGCGACATCAAGATTATTGACTTTGGACTGAGTAACTTGTTCTCGCCTAGGAATCAGCTCAAGACATTCTGTGGAAGTCTGTACTTTGCCGCCCCCGAACTTCTCCAGGCCAAACAATACACTGGCCCGGAGGTCGACGTCTGGAGTTTTGGTATTGTGCTGTACGTCTTGGTCTGCGGCAAGGTGCCGTTCGATGACCAGAGCATGCCACAGCTCCATGCCAAGATTAAGAAGGGTCATGTCGACTATCCCCCATGGCTGTCCGCAGGTATGTTACGCCGACTTACAACTCCATATTGAGCTAATTTCCACCAGAATGCCGCAACCTCATCCACCGAATGCTGCAAACTGACCCCACCCAGCGACTGACCCTCTCGGAGATCATGAGCCATCCCTGGCTTACCAAGGGATTCAACAGCCCTCCTGAAAACTACCTGCCCCAAAGAGAACCCGTGCAACTGCCTCTGGACAGCGAGATCATTGAGAAGATGCAGGGATTCGACTTCGGTACAACGGAGTACATCACCACGCAACTGACCAACGTGATTCAGTCAGAGGAGTACCAACGCGCCGTGCGGACAGCCGCCCGCAAGGCGACCGCACAAACACCAGAAGCGGAGAAGAAGAAGGGCATATTCGACTTTTACAAAAGACGCACTTCAATCGGAAGTCGAGAGCAGTTGACTGCCTCGTCATCCGAGGAGATCCAGCGGGGAATGGATCCGGTCAATGCATACAGTCCTCTCCTTTCAGTTTATTTCTTGGTGAAGGAGAAGAGAGATCGCGAACGGCAAGAAGCAAACCCAGGTCCTGTTGCCATGCCCCAGGAGCCGGACGAAAAACCTTTGAAGATGCCAGATCTTCCGCCGCCACCAGCGGCATACACCAACTCAGCTGCCTACGAGATGGCTGGCGAAAAGCCCACAGGTGGAAGGTCGCGACCAAGAGCAAGGACCCACGGTGAAGATGACATCACCGAAGGTCTGAAACGAGTCGACCTAAATAACCCGCCCCCAGTGTTGCCGCCTCAGGTTGAGCAACCGAAGAAAGAGGGTGCTGCCGTAGGTCTGTTGCGCCGCTTCAGTACCAGAAAGTACAGGAGTCATGAGAAGGACCGGACCGTTGAGCCCTTGCCTCCACCAACTCCAGCAGTCGCAATTTCCAGTCCCGCCGAACCCGCACCGGCCCCAGTGCCAGCCACCGTGCCGAGAAAGAGCTTCAGCATTCGAAGACCACGCGGTCGCGAAGGAGGTTCTGCCTCGTATCTTCCAGACAGCGCCAACAATCAACCCGAATTACTATCACCTCCCGGCACTGGCAACAGCGCTGCGCGGAAACTCAAGGCACTCGGTCGCTCCACCAGCGTCAACTCGGCTGATCTCCGGAGACGACTCAGTCGACGCGGTCGATCTTCGGAAGACCCTGGAAACCCTCCGCCCACGAGTGGATCAGACAGAACAGATAGATCCGAGTTGAGCGCGAACAAAGTTCGACCAAACAACGATGCTGCTTCTGACGATCTCACTTCGAGCCCACGGCCCATGCAAGCTTCCCGAGCGAAATCGCTGGGCCATGCGCGAAGAGAAAGCATTCAAGCGAGGAGGATGAAGAGGGAGGCAGCAAAGGAAGCCAATGTACCCGAAGAGACAGATGCAGAGCTTGCAGAAGCGCAAGCGGAAGCTAGTCGGAGTCCAGATGCTGTGAAGCCTGTGTTCCTCAAAGGTCTTTTCAGCGTCTCAACGACAAGCACCAAGCCCCTTCCCATCATTCAGGATGATCTAATAAGGGTGCTCGACCAGCTGGGTGTTGAGTGGACTGAAGTCAAAGGTGGCTTCCGATGTCGACATGCACCTAGCATTGACATGAACAAACCCATGGACTCGCCAGCTTCCCCACCGAGTGGAGGGCACAAGAGAAAGATTAGCTTTGGGGGCTTCATGGGTGGCGACAGAGATCGTGATGAGTTCCGAGACAACCACCGAGCACCCGGGACACCAAAATCGCGCTCACGGCCATCGCCTGCAGATCAAAGCTACACGAATACCGACGAGTCTGACGGCAGCGAAGAACGGGACGAGCGACGACCAAGACGCGCATTAGCGGCAGGCGAAACATCGACGCAGGTGCAGAGCGACATGGGCTCTAGCATGAGTCTGGTGTTTGAAATTCTGATTGTCAAGGTCCCGTTGCTAACACTGCACGGCATCCAGTTTAAGAAAGTGGATGGGGGTACATGGCAGTACAAGAATATGGCTCAGACTATCCTATCAGAGCTAAGACTTTGATTGATGATAGTTCGAGTACAGATAAGAAGAAGAAGGGGTTTAGGCGTTTTCTCTTTTGATTATTTCGCGGGCATTGATTGGTAAGCATGGTTCACTTCTACGAGGGGGCTTTTGTTATGTGCAATTGTAATTCTTTTAGTGTGGGGAGGGTTTGGTTTGGCTGGAAGCACCGTTTTAAGGGTGAAGACACCCACGAATTTCATATGTTTATTCTTCTGTTATTCTTTGGTAGGGTGAGAGCGGGGAGTAGTAGATGACACGAGATGGTTTTGGATCTCGTGACATAAATGTTGATTGGCTTTCTGACTATGCTTGTGGAGTGTGTTCGCTCTGGGCCCTTGCTGTGAATTCGGTGCAAATGCTAGCAACACAGAGCTGCCTCAGTGGCTTTACCATGGTGAGGCTGTCTGCATGCAGGTCTATCACTACACGGGCATGCCATCGTAGAAGGTAGGCACGATGGAGCTTGCACCTCATACAAGACAAAAGCTAAAGAGGTCTAGAGCCTACATCGACGTTAGGTCACCTACTTTGCATGTTTTCCTGTTGATGTAAGCTGCAGGCCTGTTCGGTTTTTTTTACAGATTAACGTGCTCGCCCGCAGTGTCTTCCGACATCAGAACCCTCATCACTTGGGATAGCCCCTCCCATCTGATGAGTTGGGGCGTGGATGTGCTGTTGAGGCGTCTTGTGGAAGAGCTGCTGTGCGCCAGTTGTTGGACAACAGCGCCGGCGATGGGGGTGGAGGTGATGGAATAGGTTCGGATGCAGGTGAGCGTGGGCTGGTTCCTCCGTCTGGATCAGACATCAACTCCTTGTTAGCAAGCACTGTGTTGACAGGTAGACGACGGAGCTGACAGGATGAGGCCGTTTCTATTGCCGGTGCGACACCTTTTGCCTTGTTTGGTACAGATAGCCCCTGAAGTCCTTCAGAAGCGCCTGCCTTTGGCCAGGATATATCGGACATACCGGTACCACCCTGCGGCTCTTGGGAATCATCATTAATCTGCACTACATCGTTGCTATCGATATCGCTTGTACCAGAACGTCTTGTCAGGAGGAGGAGATGAAGTCTCAGACAGTCAAATCCATGACAACCTGTGTCGCGTATCGCAGATACGTTGATCAGATACGTGCACGACCAAGCACGCGCTACATACCTATCACTATCGACAGCAGACCCTCAACAAGCGTATCACGACTCAAATTTTACCACAACAATGTTGACATCTACACTGTTCTACAATCTCATCACTGAGATCATGCGTCTTTCATGAACCCGCGGATGTCTGGCAGAAGCACAGATCTGTCAACTCCTTCTAGATGTCGATGCTAGATTCACTCGCACAATCACTTCATACAAGGAAACTTCTAAACAGGTTTGCAGCCTGTGTCAAGATGAAAGTATGCAAAAGAGATGATCGGATGTAAATGTAGGCTCTGGGGTGTTTAGGTCTTTTTCTTGAATAAGGTGCAATAGAGTCTGGCATTAGTGACTGCTCTCCGCCGGGTTAAGCTGTTCCTTGGGATGCTGTTTACAAAAAGGCGGGTTATCCACGAGCTTGCTCCGCGTGCATCGCGCAGATGTTGGAGCTCGTCTTCGGACAGTAGTGGAGCCATTGGCGATCAGTTGCTATAACGTGTTTTTGTTCAGCGTTTTCTTGTATGAGGTGAAAGTATGTAGAGATAGCTGCTTTACTCATGAAGCATGACGCCAAAAATAGCTGACTAACCGTGGAAGGCCCCGGCGCTAGCGGGGTGTTTCGCGACTCCATGAGTGCTCTCGAGTGCTGCCAGACTCACCACGTCCGATTTCCCCACCGCGTGACCTCGCAAGCAATCGCCGCCTCACCATATAAAGTTGCGCAAACCTTCTTATCTTACCTCCACCCCACAATCAATACGAACCTGTCGGTAATCGCGGCCAATGCAACATTTCCTCGCGCAACAGCAGCAGCAGCAGCAGCAGCAGTACGGCGACTGGCCCGCTCAAGCTCAAGCCCATGGCCATCACCAGCAACCGCAACACCATGTAGGCCAGCACGGACAACACCAAGCCCAGGCCGCCCAGCTGCACGCTCAACAACAACAGGCCCAGGCCGTTCAGGCGGCTGCCCAGCGACAGTACCACCAACAACTCGCCGCCAGCAATGGCACCACCCTTCCCGGCAACAACGCCGTCCCCCGCGGCCCCGCGAACGACGTCCAGACCACCGACATCGGAATGACGGAGGAGAACAGGCGCGTCTTGGAGTGGATAGCCCAGCTCATGAAGCCTGCCACGCGTGAGGCTGCTCTTCTGGAATTGAGCAAGAAGCGAGAACAAGTTCCGGAGTTGGCTCTGATCCTCTGGCACTCTTTCGGTACGCGTATTGTGTTGTCGAAAATGCGACGGGATACTAACGACTCCAGGTGTCATGGCCTCGCTCCTCCAAGAGATCATCTCCGTCTACCCTCTGCTCAACCCGTCGCAATTGACCGCTGCTGCTTCTAACCGTGTATGCAACGCTCTTGCGCTTCTCCAGTGTGTCGCTTCGCATACCGAAACTCGCGGCCTGTTCTTGAGCGGTAAGTCAGACATCGCACCGAGGAGACGTAGCTAACGCACTCACAGCGCACATCCCGCTTTTCCTCTATCCGTTCCTCAACACAACGTCCAAGTCGCGGCCTTTCGAATACCTGCGTCTTACATCTCTCGGTGTCATTGGCGCTCTTGTGAAGAACGACTCTAGTGAAGTTATCAACTTCCTCCTCACAACTGAGATCATCCCGCTTTGCCTGCGTATTATGGAGACTGGTTCGGAACTCAGCAAGACAGTGGCCATCTTCATCGTTCAGAAGATCCTGCTAGACGACATCGGTCTTGCCTACATCTGTCAGACCTACGAGCGCTTTTATGCTGTCGGCACCGTACTCAGCAACATGGTCAACCAACTTGTGGAGCAGCAGACCGTTCGCCTGCTCAAGCACGTTGTCAGGTGCTTCCTTCGGTATGCACACTACATGTCCGTCTTTTGTACCTGTAACTAACCTTACCAGCCTGAGCGACAACGCTCGTGCTCGCGAGGCGCTTCGTCAGTGCTTACCAGAGCCTCTCCGTGACGCCACCTTCTCATCTGTTCTTCGAGACGACGCAGCCACTAAGCGCTGTCTTGCTCAACTCTTGATCAACCTCTCCGACAACGTCGTCGATGCCGCCAACAACCAGCAGCTCATGCACTAGGAGACATGCAAGGGGGAGCACAAAACACCTCCTCTGCACATCTGGCACAGGTACCTTCGATGATCTTGAATACCTCTCCTTCGCCTTTTGTATATTTCTAGCTTCGGCTTTTGCTTCATTTGGCGCGGCAGTACGCGTAGACGACATACCCCTCAGTTGCGATCGGATTGGGCTTACGAAAATGGTGCGGCGGATACGGCGTTAGGGTTTCTCACACGGGATACCCCGTAGCAACACTGTGCTTGGGCAGATGCTACTTCCTTTGTCATGCGTTTATTGACTTTGTTCTTCTTACTCTCATGGTTATGGCGAGGAGTTTTCGGGCATTGCATGGCGTAGTGCACTCATCAATGCGCGGATTCTGGGAAGAAAAGTCATGTGTATAGTATCATATCTTATTTCTTCCATGTTTGCGAGTAATGCAGAAGCATGCTTCATCGATAATCGGGCAACAGTCGTGATGTATTCTTTGTGACTGCCAAAAGTGACATGAATGTATTCGATGCAACCCGTCTGGGGTATGCATTGAATGACATGCGACGTATCCCTTTCGGACACAATTTAATTGCGATATCCATTGCAGAGAGCATGTGCATGGGCGAGATGTTATTTCCATGTCAACCTTGGAAAGTGAATGTCATCAGTCGGGCCAAAGCGGACTAGCGCGGACTTCGCTAGCGGCGAAACGGCCACAGTCAAGCGACAAATCCGCCGCCACTTTTCTCTCTTCTTCAACCATCACCGCTACAGAGCCACCAAAGGAAACGATATCCTCTGGGAGACACATCAGCCAACATGTCGAAAATCTCTGTCGCCGGCGTTCGTACGAACGTTCAACAGCTCCTTGAGTACTCCAACGAGACCAAGAAGAGGAACTTCCTCGAGACCGTCGAGCTCCAGATCGGCCTCAAGAACTACGACCCCCAGCGTGACAAGCGTTTCTCCGGAACCATCAAGCTCCCCACCCTTCCCCGCCCTCGTAAGTCGACACCGGCGCGCACAGGAGAGAGCGCATGCTAACAAGTTCCAGGCATGAGCATCTGCGTTCTCGGTGACCAGCACGACATTGACCGTGCCAAGCACCATGGTGTCGATGCCATGAGCACTGATGTAAGTATCTTCTGAAGTCTTTCGCCTAGACATGTCTAACAACTCCACAGGACTTGAAGAAGCTCAACAAGAACAAGAAGCTCATCAAGAAGCTCGCGAAGAAGTACGACGCCTTCGTTGCCTCCGATGCCCTCATCAAGCAGATTCCCCGTCTCCTCGGACCCGGTCTCTCCAAGGCCGGAAAGTTCCCCACACCCGTCTCGCACGCTGAGGACCTCGCCAACAAGATGAACGAAGTCAAGTCCACCATCAAGTTCCAGTTGAAGAAGGTTCTGTGCATGGGTGTCGCTATCGGCAACGTTGGCATGACTGAGGACGAGCTGATCGGTAACATCATGTTGGCCATCAACTACCTCGTCTCGCTTCTTAAGAAGGGCTGGCAGAACGTGGGCTCCTTGACCATCAAGGCCACCATGAGCCCCCCCAAGCGCCTCTACTAGAGAGTTGGTCGCTACGTCTGCTGGGTTATGTCGTGGCGAGCTGTCGAAAGACGGCTTGCTATGAATCACGATCTTACGGAATCTCGATGGAATGATCAATGGGTCTAGCTAGCTTGAATGCATGCATGAACCCATGAATATTGTCTTTGCCGTGAAACCATACTTTGATTCAGCCTTGACCTCTACTCTGAATCCGCGCATGCGATGGACCTGAATGGCGTCACTGAGGTCTCGACCTTCACTTTGAACATAAGCTATCCCGTTGCAGCCTGATATCCGCGCTCCCATCTCGAATTTTCACCTCGCACGGCCACCACCCACTCTACCAACCTCTCCCGCCTTGCGCCCCACCACCGAACTTTTCACATCCAAACCTGCAATCCTCTGTGCGCAGCGCTGACTAATCCCCCTCTAGCTCCTTGGCACCGCATACAAAACTACGCACGCCTCCGTCCCTCGTTCTGTTTCTCCATCATCAGTTAGGAAATCTACATCCTATGTATATTATCGTGGCTCCACGCAAGTGGCATGCTGAGAGTTGTCCCTCCTTTCTCTGTGGACAGTTCTCCGTTCCCGGCCCCGTAGATCGATACCGCCCGTCATCCTTACCAATTGCAATTATCCGTGAAAAGATGGATTGGAGTTGTGGGACGGTGTGGGACACCTTTTGTCTGTGAATGTGCAGTTTGTGATTCAGTTCTGGCTTCGGCGCTCAACTCATCAGAGTCTGGTCGCTGAGATGATGCTGTCTTGTCTATCGCGCAAACATGATGTTACGATGCTGCGCAGAACTTTCCGAAGTTTTTGTGGGGCACCTCAGCTCAACGCGTTGCGACTTGAGAGAGACGTTATGCTTCAAAGACACGCGATACCAGAGTGCGCTCAAGCTACCATCAGCGATGCATTGCTACCTAGGTACATGTAGGGTATATCGAGGTTAAACTTGGCTGTGCATATCGCCCTGCCCGCGTTCGATGGCGCAGGAACGGCCCTGTAGCTGGCTGCACATCACGTTCTCTGCTCAGACCGCATGGCCACGTCTAGATATGCAATGAGATGAGATTATATGCTCTGCCACATTATGTATCTATGCACCGTCTACACAAGTCCACCTCATCACCGTGGTGTGTCCCTCCACTTGTCGAACGCCACCTCAGCAGACTCGCTCGTAATGCCACACCGTTCACCCAGCATACTCCACGTCCTCATCCGTATAATTTTCTCGACTGCCCTCTCATTGCGCATGAGCATGGCCAAGCTCTCCGTCCTCGCCTCCTGTGGGAAGTAGCGCCCCGAGTATGGATCTAATCGCTCATCCACGGTCCTCTCTCTCGCTTTGGCGTCTTCGATCTGCCGTAGTACACTGTCCGGATCGTCTGGGTCTGGCGATGTCGCAACACCCGCGCAGTAGTCCAAGACATCTGATCGCACTGCCCAGCTCGGGAACAGCACCTTCTCCTTGAACCCCTCACATTGCTCTGGCTGTAGCGACCGACCGTGATCAGGCGACGGTAGCTGTCGTGTGCTTGTAGAAGTCGGGTCGAAGCCTCGTTGTGCGGGTGTGAGGAGGGCGTTGAGGTTCTGTGTTATGGAGTCGTCGATTGCACCGCGTGATATGCGGAGGAAGTCTGTTTCAGCCGACTTGCGCATTAGTTAGTGAGCTGGCTAGCAAGTCTATGGGAGTGCTGACCTCGCAGTGCGGTTTGGTTGAAGCAAAATTGTGGCGTGAGGCGAGGTGCCGCAGATGGTTTCGACATTTTCGGCGGCGACGAGGGCTGGGACGGGGTGGTAGAGGTAGACGGCTCCGAACGTTTCCAGAAGTAGTTCGCCAGCTTGAAAACGGTTAATATTAGTATACACGGTGTTTTGTAGAGCTGCAAAGTTGCAGATGTCAATGCTGGAGATGCCGCCTAGTCCATGGCGTGTAATGATGTCAGCACCCCATCCAAGGGAAAATAGGACAGCTACCTCTGCAAAGCACAACTATAGACAGAAAAGCTAAGAGAACTACATTGCCTTTGCATCTCACAGCAGTGTATTTCCAACACTAATGTAGGCTGCAAGGCACTTGTTCAGTTTTCCCGTGAACGCGATATCAGCAAGGGTCTGCTCGCTCGAGGTTCGCGTTTGGCAAGCGCGTAGGAGGCGCGCTTTGATACCCGTGGACGCGCCTGCCGCCTGGAACACCATGCCCTTCCGCTTCGCTGCCTGTTGCACTTCAACAACACGACTCCATTTAAAGTCAGCGCCCTCAATCCGATTGTTGCAGTCGTCTTCCATCTTTCTACGCCACAATTGCCCTCAGCAGCCTGGTGGCGCACACGACACTCGCACTTTCGTAGCCATGGCTCCGAAGCAGGCCACTCTCGGGTATGTAAAGTCTTCTCAGACTACGTTAGGGTGCGGCGACGGCATTGGAATTCTCCTACAAGCCAATTGGACAACGCTTACGGTCTCTACAGAAAGTTCTTCGGGAAACCCAACGGCGACGCAGCGAAGCAACAATCGAAACTCTCCTTCTCCACGAGGCCGAAGCCTGCAAAGAAAGACGTAGAAGCCAAAGAGGAACCTAAGTCATCGCCAGAAGAGGTGAAGAAAGAAGAGAATGACGAAGTCGATTCAGACGCAGACGTCAGGGCACCTGCCAAGGAGAAGGTAGAGGCGGATGACGATGCGATGGAAGTCGATAGTACAACCTCCGACACAGGGAAGAAGAGACAAATAAAAGAAGAGGAAGAGGAGGAGTCCGAAGAAGAACCCCCCACAAAACGACAACGGAGAAAGCCAGCGCAGGAGAAGGAGAAGCCAAAGAAAGCAGCTGCGAAGCCAAAGGCAGACAAAGCACCAGCAAAGTCGAAGAAGGCGGCTGCTAAACCGAAAGCTGCAACACCAGAGGACGACGACGAGGAAGTGTCAGCACCGGCGAAGGTCGCGAAGGGCAAGAAGAAAGAGGCGAAATCGTCACCTGTACCCGAGGATGATGCCGACTCAAACAAGGAAGAGGAAGAGATTGTGAGCTCCGAAGAGGAGCCAGAAGAGGTCAAGACCAAGGCGAGGAAGAAGGTTCAGACAACGCTTTCGTCCAACACCAAGGACCCATATCCTGACTGGAAACCGGGTGAGCCAGTGCCATACGCCGCACTCTGCACAACGTTTTCAAAGATCGAAATGACGACGAAGCGCCTGGAGATTCTCGCCCACTGCTCGCTCTTCCTCCGCCAAGTCTTGCGACTGACACCATCTGACATGCTCCCAACCGTCATGCTCATGGTGAACAAGCTCGCAGCCGACTACGCAGGCATCGAGCTCGGTATCGGCGAGTCTCTGATCATGAAGGCTGTCTCCGAGAGTACTGGTCGAAACCTACAACAGATCAAGAGCGACCAGAACGAGATTGGTGATCTTGGACTTGTTGCAGCGAAGAGTCGATCCAAACAGCCTACCATGTTCAAGCCCAAGGCTTTGACAATAGAAGGCGTACGCAAGGGCCTCATGGGGATTGCTACTGTTGAAGGACAAGGTGCTCAAGGACGAAAGGTGGACGGTATCAAGAAGCTTCTATCGGCAGCTGATGCGCACAACTCGGGCAAGCATGTTGACATTGAAAAGGACAAGGGTGGACCTAGCGAAGCCAAGTTCATCGTCCGGACACTAGAGGGAAAGCTTCGATTGGGTCTTGCTGAGAAGACTGTGGTAGTCGCTGTCGCGCAAGCTATGATCTTCCACGAGATGTCACAGAAGGGCAAGACGACATCGACTGAAGACTTGGCAAAGGCCGAGGCCACGCTGAAGACCGTCTACAGTGAGCTTCCCAGCTACGAAGTCATCATACCCGCTATGCTTGAGCACGGTATCATGAACCTACGAGAGAACTGTCGCCTGCAGCCTGGTGTACCGCTCAAACCTATGCTTGCCAAACCAACAAAGTCAATCACAGAAGTTTTGGATCGTTTTGAAGGCAAGGACTTCACGTGCGAGTACAAATACGACGGCGAGCGTGCTCAAATACACTTTGTCTCTCACGACGCAAAAATGGAGCTGGCGACTGCTGCTCCTACAGCCGGCAAGAGCGACCGTGGTGTTTCAAATATCTTCTCACGAAACTCGGAAGACTTGTCCAAAAAGTACCCTGATATTCTGGCCAAGCTGCCTACCTGGGTCAAGGAAGGCACCCAAAGCTTCGTTCTTGATTGCGAGACGGTTGCTTGGGACATGGTGGAAAAGAAGGTGTTGCCATTCCAACAGCTCATGACGCGAAAGAGGAAAGACGTCAAGGTCGAGGACGTGAAGGTCAAGGTCTGCGTATTCGCTTTCGATCTCCTCTACTTGAACGGCGAGGTAAGCTTCTTGATTTCTACTTACCGCATCGTCGCTAACAATCGCAGGCTCTCGTGACCAAGTCTTTCCGTGAGCGTCGTGAACATCTCAATGAAGCCTTCATACCTGTTGAAGGAGAGTTTGCACTCGCCAAGTTTGGCAACACCAACGAGCTGGAAGAGATCCAAATTCTTCTTGAAGACTCCGTCAAGGAAGGCTGCGAAGGCCTCATGGTAAAGATGCTGGACGGACCAGAGTCCTACTATGAGCCATCCAAGCGCTCGCAGAACTGGCTCAAGGTCAAGAAAGATTATCTTGCCGGCGTGGGCGACTCTCTGGATCTTGTTGTCCTGGGGGCCTATTACGGCAAGGGTAAGCGCACAAGCTGGTATGGCGCCTTCCTGCTCGCCTGCTACAACCCCTCGACGGAGAAGTACGAGACTGTTTGCAACATCGGTACCGGTTTCTCGGAAGCTATTCTTGAGACTCTCCACAAGACGCTCTCCGAGATCGTTATCGACCGCCCTAAACCCTTCTATACCCATTCTACCGGCAACAAAGACCAGCCCGATGTCTGGTTTGAGCCGCGCTATGTCTGGGAAGTCAAGACGGCCGATTTAACCCTGTCTCCACGCTACAGGGCTGCCGCAGATGAGGTGTCTGGTGGCGGCAAGGGCGTCAGTCTGAGGTTCCCCCGATTCATCAAGGAGAGAGACGACAAGAAGCCTGATCAAGCAAGCTCAAGTCGCATGATTGCTGAGATGTACCAGAGGCAGGAGAGTGTCAGCAAAAGCAAGGGCCCGAGTGCTGATGATGACTTTGAATATTGAGGTGGTGATGGTTCAGGTCAAGCGGAATGGGGTACAATATTGCAGGAAGATATTTCATGTCCTGTGACGAGGATTCTATAGCATAGTAACGCCGAAACTTCCAGGTCGTTGACTCGCGACCCATGATGAATACTGACTCGCTCATTCGCAACGAAGTACTCGAACAATCGAAAGCTCGTATAGTGGGAATCTTGGCCTGCTCTACACTAATACCATAACATAGATGCCCTAGTAGTACATATCTCCTTCTAGTATTGCTATTCATCAAGGTTTCCAAACCACAAGCATGGCCACAATCGACGATATCCTCGCTTACAAATAATCAGTACCACCCCAACGGTGACAAGGCGGCCAGCTTCGTCAAGCAGCCAAGCCGGCCTCCGTCCAATTCACGGCATTCGCCATCGCAGACATCACGCTACGAAGACAAACACATCGAGAAACCCATGAACCATCGGCCCACAAACAGGCCACAACAGTCCCCACATTCTACTTCTGCAAACTCCACCCTGGCCCTAGCTCCCCTCGCCTTGGGTCTGTGAGAGAAGAGCGGCACGAACCTCCGCGCTCCACTAGGGCGTCGTTCCGGCGCAATCTTAGCTCCTCATTGGCCCAACGTGTCTCCCGAACCGATTGCGGCATCCTCGCGTAGTGTGATTGAGGTCTTGGGAGTAGGACAGTGATCGCGATTTGGGGCGATGCTCCGCGGAACAATTCGCCGGTGTGGGATGGGTTCACCTTTTTTCTTTGACGCAATTGGATTACCTGTTTGAGATGGGTGTGGATCAGCGCAGGGGATTGGTTCGGATTCGGATTCCGTGGGTGTGGCCAATGTGGTGGGCAGAGCATGATGCAGGTGGTGATTGAAAGGGGTGTTGCTGGTACGATTATGCTGGTGAGAGACTTTGTTGTAGTGGATCTGGAATTGTTGGTGCTTGCAGCTTGGAGTCTTCTTGTCTAGATGATACCGGTTTCAATCTATTGTGCATGCATCCTTCTCGTTGTTTGTGTCACTGGCGGCGGGAACAACAACTAGGTAGGTAAATCTCGCGAGCTGTGGTTTCGGTCTTGCAGATCAGCAGCTTCCGATCCGAACCAAGCCTGCTATCCGAGAAGGGTGTAAGATTAGTCTAGCAGAAAGCTAGAACGAACTGCGGATATAGGTGTAGTGTCTCAAGTCCCATGAAAACTCATGCTATGACTAGGCAGTGCAAGGCAGGAGCAAATACCTATAACCGGCGCTTATAACCTAGCATCAGCGCCAACACACCCTCGCCAGTACCAGAAGGTCGCAAAGATTACTTACAATCGGCGATATACCACAACACCATGAGTAGTAGTCGCAGTACCTGGTAGTTCAAAACCCCACTGCGGCACACGCACCCACACCTACCGGCCAATACAACTGACATCGGGCAAATCAACCCCGACCCATTTCCACGGACCGCACTGCCCACACGCCAAACTACCAGCTAACATTACCGAAAAACCCATAACCAGGAACAACCCCATCCCAACAATCGCATTTGAGGCGACCAAGAAGTGAAACCCCCATAATAAACTCTTCGGGTTTAGTTCATCAGCAACAATGCGTATGCAGGGTCCATGACCCGGTGGCGAAAGGCAACGCTACAGGCCACGCGATCGGCGGATAGCGTGGTTAGCGACGTTCTTACATATCCGTGAGGGATCGCAAGAGCTGTGGCAAGATTGAGGAATTCGAATCGAGAAGACGTTTGGTCCGCAAGCGGGCGGAGCGAGTGGGTAATATTGATGTTTTGCGAGGGTGAGTCGTATTGTTTTCTGATAAACCAAGTCGGCTTTAGTTGTACAAGTACAGTCAATCCAATTTCCGAATGTCCCTTTGGAATGGTGTGTGCCTTTCTGTGCACTCTCCGGTTCCCTTTCACTTCTCAATTCTTCACACCTTTTTTGCCCCCGACTGTTTGTATGCTATCCTCCCTTCCTTATGCACGCGTAGGAATCTGTCTTGAAGCCACCCCTTCCCTTGGACTGGCTGATTGCTTGCAGATTTCTGCTAAGCAGAAGAAGGAAGCAACACCTGTTAGGCGCCGTCTCGTGCGTAATGCAACCGCAACAGACCAGTCCAGCTATTTCCGGCGACAGTGCTGCGGCACGCCCTCTACGCCCTCTCCTCCCTGCAGCCTCACCGAGAGTCGAGGCTCCACCATCGCAACCGAAGCGAGCTCGCGTCTCTCTAGCTTGTGCAGCCTGCAGAAGTCGTAAAACCAAGGTACCGACAGACCAAGTACATTGCATGTATATAAAGCAACATCAGCAAAGTAGCCTTCTGATCTTTTGAACCCATAGTGCAACGGCGACCGTCCCAGTTGCAGTGAATGCACGTCCCGCGATTCCGTGTGCCAGTACACGGAAACAGAGAACACTCAGTCGAAACGTAAACATCAAGACCTGGAAGAGTTGTTCGAGATGCTCAAGTCGCTGCCGGATGAGGAAGCGAGTGAGATCCTGGCGAGAATCAGAGCTGGTGTGGATCCGAGAGACATTGTTGATAGCGTGAAGCATGGTAATATGCTTGTGCAGTTTGCTGCGACGTTTGGAGAAAGTAGGGGTAGTGTGAGCAGCGAGGTTGATGGAGGTAGTGTGGGCGGAAGTGGAGATTTGTCGGGCGAAATGCAGGAGCCGGGGATGGATGCGGACTCACCATCCAAGCAGAATAGCTGACGAACTGAATCAAAAATACCTGGCATGCGTCGGCATCAACGTGGCGGGTCCATTCTTGGCTGGCCAGGCGTATGTCAGACCTGCGAAATGGCCCTTTTCCAAGTCTATCCCGAGCTTTCGATGCACACCTGATGCCTCTATATTCATCGCACGCAGTCGTACAATCATGCGGTGAGATCGTCTTGGTTTGTGTGTCGAAAGAGATGGTCCCTGAGTTGTGCCCAAACGTACCTCTGGGGTGAATTGCCGGACGTTTGTACGTATGATATCATGTTCTTTCTAAAGAGGTTGATTTCCCATTCATCTTCCGTCCAAGTCCAGACGTCATCCTCAAACAATACCTTGAGATCGATCTCTTCGCTGTGATACTCGACTTTGACTACGAAGCCTTTGGCTCTCAGCCCATGGTAGGTGCGAGCGACAAGTTTCAGGAACAGCGAACCATGATCCCAGCCCGGGCCCAAGTCTTCTTCTTGTCGTATAGCCAAGGTAACAACTCTGGCTCGGGTCTGCATGTGGCGACGGTGTTCGTTGTGAGTAGTAACACGTTCAGTGTGTGAAATGTCCAGCAAAGCCGTGACGCCGTCATTGATCTCTGAAAGATAGTCTTCTCGTGTATAAGCCGTTGCATCCGCCGTGCGCGAGCCTTGATCGTGTGTCTTGCTCTCCTGAATCTCGGAGAATTCGCTGTCAGTCAGCGCGTCACACTGGAAGGTCACACGCAGATCCAAATTCCTTGCCAGCTCTTCCATGGTAAATCCAACACCAAATGCGTCTCTCCTCACGAAGTCCGCCACGGAAGTGTCGAGCAATAGGCATTCAGCTACGGGATCCTTGTCGTCAACTGGGCGCAGGTCTTTGCCGACGATATCCTGGAATAGCTTGAGGGCCTCTTTAGCGAACACGGGTCCTACGAAAGTCTTGTCGATGAAATGAGGCCTAAAGATGGGTGTACGAAGTCAGTGTTTGTCTCACATGCAGTTCGTACATAGGCAATTACTTGCGGTCGAAGGTTCATGTACAGCATTGATAACCCTGCTGGTGTGTCGGGATCGTGGTCTATGCTGAACCAAGGCTCATGGAACAGTTCCCACCAACAGATTACACTGCGAGTCGGATCGTGTTTTTCGTCCGGTTGCCATAACTGCATGTAGATGTTGTCCCGCAGCTCTCGTGGTAATGTCAAAATACGTGCGACGACGTCCATGTTTGCAGCATTCGTGTAGCGAATAATGGCTGCGTGTAAAACATCTGTCAAGTGGTCATAGCGACGCAGCCTCTCATCCACGCCATCCTCGGATGATGCGGTATTCCGGAGGTGAAGTTTGCAGTTGAGGCTGGCTCTATGGCTGTAATTAATTTTGGAAGCTGACGGCTGTCGCAGTACTTACTGCTTTAGATCACGTTCAGCGCACTCCCGCGCTCGCTCGAGTTGCTGATACATTGTTGGCGCATCTAGGATGTAATGACGCATAAACCCAAAGACGTTGGTGAGACGGTTGCGCAGATGATGTAGAGGCAAGGGCAGTCGTTACGAGGCGAGGTACGATTCGTTAGCCACGCCTGCGGGTGACTCATCAAAAGGCGTTCATCCGCAGTAAATATCGACTGCAAGGGTACAAGGCTCCCTTTTCATTCGTACACGTCCCTGGATGTCGCCTATCGTGACCGGAGCTCTGGATAATAGCTGTAGGCCTCGGGTACAGGTGGACGTTGCCTCGTCTCGACGCCCCGTGATTCCCAGGGCTCATTCCGCGTTCAGGACAGCGGATCATCCCTTGGGATAGTTATTTCTAATGAAGTGAAGTTGCTTGCAGCTGCCAATTAAGCGTGGAGGCTACGTGATGTTGCTAGGACTTGAGTGTACAACCTCCAGTCGCGGTCCTATCGATAAGCAACTTTAATCGCTTCCCACCAAACACCTAAGCAACGTGCCCTGCAGACGGCTTGGTGATCGCATCCCACGATATCACCACCAGCGCCATGAAGCCTGGCAATCTGCCAATGCGCGCACAGTCGCGGCCAGTATGTCAGTTGTGTGACTATATACTGCAGAAGCCTGCAAGCCGCCGCGCATTCCTCTCCGCATCCTCACTCCGAACACCCTCGATACGGCGGCAAAACGCGCGAACCACGACTCTGACACCCCGTATATCGGTACGAGGCATCGCGACAACACCTCGGACGGCAGCAGCGATTGACACGCGCGACGATGGCGGCCTACATACGTCGGACAGAATTGCGGCGTTGAAGAGTCACCTTGCCCAAGTGGAGGCGCGAATACAGGAAATATTCAATTCACCCAAGGTCGAGAAGGAGCACGTTATAATGGAGGCGTTTGAAGGACTGGACAGCATTGCGCAAGAAGCCATTGCCATACGCGCACGCCAGCCTCAACTACAGAAGGCGGCAATAAGGCAGAGCTCAGCGGGCGCCATACTCTCTGGACTGGACGGGGATGAGACGGCAGAGACGGCGAAAAGAAAGAGTTCGAAAATGCTGGGACTGGATGCCCTGCCCTCGCCGTCGTATCTTTCGAAGCTCGCTGAGCGTCTCCTCAAGCACGAGAAAGTCTTCCTATCACCGAACGTCCTCGCTATATACATCCACCTGCAGCGACTACTTGCCCGCCCGAAGACTATTCCCGAGGCACTTTACCTCTACGCCAACAAACCAGTCCCAGTGGAAGGCTCGTCACCACCCAAGTTCTCCAAGCCCTCGCCCAAGTCGGCTAAGCAGGTCATTCCAGCTGATCTCGCTGACGAAGCGCTCACGGCCGCCATTGATGCGAAAGACTTGGCACTGGCCCTAGATGTCGTCGACCACACCTACCGCGCTCCTGCATGGCGGCGGCATCGCATACTCACAAAGATGGGCTTACCGGGGGTACTCGTCGGCCTCACCCCACTCGCTCTCTACATGATCGCCCAGGAACTCTCCGTCTACAGCGGCTTCATCGACCCGTGGACCTTCAAGCTCTACGCCTTCATGGGCATGAGCACGTATGTCTTGTGCACCGGCACGCTCGGATTCGTCGCTCTTACAACATACAACGATCACCACGACCGAGTGGTCTGGAGGCCTGGTGTCCCGCTGCTGGATCGATACATAAGGGAAGATGAGCGGGCGGCATTGGATCGTATTGCATGCGCATGGGGTTTTAAGGAGGTGTGGAGACGGGGTGATGAGGAGGGTGATGATTGGGAGGGGTTGAGGCAGTTGGTGCTGCTCCGGGGTATGGTGCTCGATAAGCCGGATCTGATGCCTGGTATGAATCCTGGAAGATAGTGGAAGTATGTATCAAAGCAATGGACACGTATCACATTCTACTAGAATACACGTGCTGAAATATCGAGTTCTGTGTACTAGGGTAGGGCTAGCAGAATACACGTCCAGGAGAGATGCAAAAAGCTAGTTCTCAACACCGAACAGACCTGGAATGTGTCGTAGGGCTTAATTACTATTATCAGGATCTTGCAGACAAAAAAGAGATGTTTTCCTTGCGGGATGTCCTCTCCATGGGCAAAAAAATCGGTTTGATGCGACACCTGTGTGATTCGAACACACGCTCCCGAAGGAACTGGCTAACTTTCCGGTGAAGGACTAGCAGGCCAGCGCGTTAACCACTCCCTAGAATTTGGATTAGTAAGCGTTGATGGCAGGGGGACTGGAGGAGCTCGTACGCCAAAGTGCCGGAAAATCATGTATTTTACTGATTGATGCGATCTTGACAAGGTAGAGACTTTATATACTGCCGATCCAGCAGAAAAAACATGAACAGCTTCCAGACAACCGTTCACAAGAGCGGTGGGTGATTCAGTGGGCTCAGGCAACAGCTCAGCGTCTGGCGGGGTAGCTCCGTTCTTTTGCCCCACCAGATGCGGTCATGTTCCACACAGACTCACGCCTCAACCTTGCTCACAAAACTTTATACACCCCAACTTCACAGTTCACCTGACGTCCCGGCTACTGCTGCGAACCCAATAGACCCTAAGACTACGCGCTACTCTCGAACCACCTCCCGCCATGTCCGCCGACGCCGCTCCCATAACCTTCACGCGCTTCTCCAAAGCCCTCGAAGACCTCTCCGTCGAATCGCTCTACGCCAAGTACTCTGAGCTCACGAACCAACTCACACACCTCGAATCGAGCAACAAGCAGCTCGAAGAGTTTGCGCGCGAAAACGACGACCGCGACTGCTACGAGGCGCTGATGGAGAACAAGCAGGTCATGAAGAGGTTCGAGGAGCGGAGGGAGGCGATCAAGAATGAGGTCAAGGATGTAAGGGGTCTGCCGTGGAGGCCGCGCGAAGAGGAGAAGGTTGATGGTGCTGCGACGAACGGCAGTGTGGCTCCGGCGACGAATGGTGCCACGGCTGAAGAACAGAGGAATGGTGATGCGCCGGCGCCTGGGGGTGACGATGGCGTCTATCTTTGAGGCGTTCCCGACACGGATGCGATACACAGGACACGCGCGGGGTACTCAGCGGAGTCGCGCAGACGCGCGTGCGAGTGTTCGTATGGCAAGAGCAAGTTGCCTGAGTGGACATATATATTGAGTGTTACATGAGAGTACGTACATCTGCTTCCACTGCGGTTCTTCAACTGACGGATTTGCAGTATACGGCCCTTCAACTACTACATTTTCGAAACACATTGCGTTTACGGTCCTGGGCACATTTCATCATTGATGAAGACATGTATGGCTTCACAAACCCCGGCTTCACCCATATAGCCAGTACTCAGACATCTGAGTTTGAGGGACCTCAACTCATCCAGGGATAAGGCTGGGGTACTAGAGGAGCACTTTCCGTCGTTGTTAGTGGAGCTGCAGGATTTAGGCGGTAGCAGCACCTTCTGCGATCCTGCCATCTTTCCAACACAGTGTAATTGTTACCGGCAGTTTCGAATTCCAGTGAGAGGGGCTCATCATGAGGCTAAATAGATGGGTATGCGATGCCTGTAATGCCAAACCATTATACATCTGCTAATGATACAACGACCTTTCCAATACAACATGATGTCCGTTCCGACCAAACAACAGTCTCAAGAAATGAAAGCTTGCGGCGTCAGAAGTGGCAAACGAGGAATGTGCAGAGTCGCTACTTCCCCAGCGTACACATTCCGAAAAGGGAAGTGGCTGAGTCAGCACTCGCTTCGTCTACAACTCAGACAACAGCTTGCTTTCCTTCCTCATATCAATCATGCCTCCCACATGTACTGCACGATCAACGTCTTAGCCAGAATGTGCAGTATTCTCAGCCGACCAGCTCGTCCGTGTGCCTGCGCAAACTCGCAACGGCTAAATATTCCTTGTCCTTGCATCCCGTACACACAAACCCTAGGCCAATATGGACACTTTGCCATCTCGTGGGACAGCGAATACACCGTGGAGCTAATCTCGATATCTGCTTTGCGAGGAGTCTCAACAGACTTGTCAGGTTAGCCTACCCACACTACAACTGAGTGTCAGTATGAACGCAACGGGCGGCGTTGAATATTCCGTCTCTAGGCAAGACGCCACATATCGTCAGAACCACGCGACTGCCGACAACTATATTACTTCCCCACGGGGCATTTAAGCGCCAGAACCATGCTAAAATCCGTCTTGGGAACGTTTCCTGCAGCCACGGGAGATGCCTAGTGTCTTGGGATGCCCAGCTTCCTACACGGCTCCTACAGGCTTGGTATGGGGTACAGTGGATTCGGAAGGTACCCATAAGATAGGCTCCGTGCTTCCGAATGTACGATGACATCTGTCGAGTTGTGTGTCAAGATACAGTCAAGATACCGCGCAGAGAGATACTGTCGCAGGAATTCGCCAGAACTGTCAACACGGTAAGGGGCTCACTTGCTCAATATACAGCCCTAGTCCTCGTGCCGACCCTTGCGCTCAGCTTACGACTTCTACTACTAGTCCACATTGAGTCGGTCATCTGGTCGGCTTTGATTCCTCGGCAACGTTCTAAGTGACTTGGCTGCCAGCACTGTCGGTGGCGCCACACACCACCGCTGTTCATACTCACGGGCAAAGAAATTCCACGAGTCGACTCAACTACCGACCCTACCGCCTCGTCTTCATACGAATCTTGGAATGATCTCAGTAGCGTAGGTGGTAGGTGTACTCGGCGACCACGTCCTCTCCATCTAGAACGCACTCCGTACAATCTTACAGTAGACTCATGGTCTATGCGCGACCGGAATGAACTGCTTCGAGATCACTCACCGACTCCAGGGCGGTGCAAAAGCGGTCGTTGTCTTCCCCTGTGCTACGCGCAGTTGAAACGAAACAAAGATTCACATCCATTGACGTAGTGTAGTGTCAATGTCAGGACGGTGGGCATCAATGCGCCGCAGCATAAGCATTGCCAACAACTTCAACCTCGCTAAGATCCCGTCTGAGCTGCCTGTAATCGTTCAAACGCTGGCCTGACCACCACCAGCATTGTTGCGCCACCGACATTTCTGCACCTGCTTCTAGATTCCGCCCACCGGGTGTTTCACGGTGTTTTGACATCTGGTCACAGCGGGCACTAAACCTTGAGTGGCGCGATTAGTGGATTCTGGTAAACACCCGGTGGCAGTTTCTGTATCACAAAGCTAACTACCACTCACATTTGTGGGAATACCGCCGAGATTTTGTTTCCAGCAATCAACACAGCTGTCCACCCTCTGTCGCGTCTAAACATTGAAACAAAATGGTTGCATGGCCTTGTTACTACCAATCGCAGAGACTGAAAGACGTCAAAATAGAGCCTTCAGCCCTAGCGATCAGACCGTTAGTTGCCGCATAAGCCTGCATGGAAATCAAGCATTACCCACCATGACTTGGCGCCTTCCCCAACCGGGCTTCTGAACGGCATGGCATCCCTTTGCCGGGTAATCCCCGCATTACGGAGAATTGGTGTCCGCGCAGGTACGCCAATTCCCTTGAAACACCATGTCATTAATATACCCACAACAACGGAACAATATACTACGCCGCAAACAGACCCACGGTATGGAGATCAATTTCCAGCGCCGGGATGAGCTATGACCGAGGCCAATGTGATCGGTCGAGACAATGAGGTGGTCTGCGTAGTGGAGACGATGTGACAGGCTGTGTACGTTGTGGGTTGGTAGGTCCGACATCAGGCTTGGAGGTATAAGTATCCTGTTGCTGTCCGTCTGTAAGGCCTCACCACACAACCAAGTCTCTCATTCACTCACTCAACAGTCTCTCCACACATCAGCAACCATGCGTTTCACTCCTACCGACCTCAGCCTTCCCGCTGTCGCAGTCGCCTTCTTGGGCGCAACTGCTTCAGCCCAGACTTGCCAGCTTCCCACCAGCTACAAGTGGACTTCATCCAACGCTCTTGCCCAGCCCAAGGCCGGATGGGCCAACCTCAAGGACTTCACCACCCAGATGGTCAACGGCAAGCACCTCGTCTACGCCACCAACCACGACACCGGCTCCAAGTACGGCTCCATGAACTTCGGCCTCGTCTCCAATTTCAACGAGCTCGCATCTGCTCCCCAGAACGCCATGAACCAGGGTCTCGTCGCGCCCACTCTCTTCTACTTCAAGCCTAAGAGCACCTGGGTCATTGCCTACCAGTGGGGACCTACCGCCTTCTCCTACAAGACCTCCTCCGACCCCACCAACGCCAACGGCTGGAGTGCGGCCAAGCCCCTCTTCTCTGGAACCATCTCCGGCTCCAGCACTGGTCCCATTGACCAGACCCTGATCGGTGACGGTACCAACATGTACCTGTTCTTCGCCGGTGACAACGGCAAGATCTACCGCTCCAGCATGCCCCAGGGCAACTTCCCCGGCAACTTCGGCACTGCCTCCACCGTCGTCATGAGCGACACCCAGAACAACCTCTTCGAGGCTGTCCAGGTCTACACCGTCAAGGGCGGAACCTCCAAGAAGTACCTCATGATCGTCGAGGCCGTCGGCTCTGGTGGCCGCTACTTCCGCTCTTTCACTGCCTCCAGCCTCGGCGGCAGCTGGACCCCCAACGCTGCTACCGAGCAGAACCCCTTCGCCGGCAAGGCCAACAGCGGTGCCACCTGGACCAACGACATCTCCCACGGAGACTTGGTCAAGGTCACCAACGACGAGACCATGACTGTCGACCCTTGCAACCTGCAGCTGTTGTACCAGGGCCGCAACCCCAACGCCGGTGGCGACTACGACCGTCTCCCCTACAGGCCCGGTCTCCTTACCCTCAAGAAGTAGAGGGCGACTACTTTGGCTTGTTAAAAAGTCTTTCATTGTACATACATTTTTGAGCTGGAGAGTTGTATATAGTCTGGCTGTTGATTTCACTTCTTTCCTTTGGCCCTGAGGGCCACCTTTTGAACAAATGAATTCATGGGTATCGTGAGATGCCTAGTTCTACACATGATCTTCCATCTATTGCTATGTGAAACATGATTTGATCGCTCGCCTTGCTGTGAAAAGACCTCTGCTAAACTCCTCTTTGCGCTTCTGGTCTTGGAATATCTGTTCTCTACAGACATCAAGCCCTTTTCTTTCTCTAGTCGCGATCTCTTGCAGTATGTTTCGACTCTCTTCATCCAACAATGCAATGTCTCCTTGAAACCTAGCCAGCGCTTCGTGCAACTCCATAAATGCCCAAGCCATACCAACTAGCACATCCCGGTGTGTCAGCCATCGCATGCCCATCCAAACCATCCACTGTGAAAACGACACAATCTCATCATTACCCAAAGCAACACCCTCTTTCAAGCTGACAGGTACATGCAGACCTTCCCTGCGGCACATGCGCAAGCCAAGTTCCACAAGACCGACAGCGTGACCGTCGTCGGTCCGATGAACTTCGTCCATGCCGGCGACACCAGGACCTTCCGCACTGAACCCGGTCTGTGCGCGAAGTACGCGTACGATGGCGGAGCCGAACATGTCAGCAGCGCGGACGGGTACTGCGGGTAGTGCTTCAAGTAGAGTGGGTGAGGTAAGCCATAGTGGGAGGAGATTGCTGAGATTGAGGTTGCTGAAATCGAGAATGAGGGATTCGTCGATGCTCAGATTGCTGATGTCAGAGGTCGTGAACGAAGTAATTGGTTCTGGTGTCGCGAGGACGGGGTAGTTGGTAAGGATGTTCAAGTCCTGGGTCACGGCTTCTACCGGGGGACTAGAAGATTGTCCCGTGAAGTCAAAGTACACGCTTGGATCAGACTGCGGAGACTGAACGGGCGAGCCAAGTTCGTCGATCCACGCTTTCACGACTTCCACCTCCTTCTCAGTAAAACTTCCAAACATCTTGCCTTCCCATGATAACTCTTTGACCAGCCTGCTCTTCTCACTGTCACCCTTTATGACCCAAGGTTTGCAGTTACTCAAATCTTGTACGAACTCCTTCTGCCACTGAGCGTCTTTGAAAGCATTCGGCTCTAGCCAGTCCACCAAAGAACGGCGGCCAATTTTCAAGCGACTGTTACAGTGGATTTTATGAGCAACAAAGCTCTTTGCAGCGAATATGTCGACCAACGCCGCCTCTGTGCCCGTACGAGGAAAGGGCTCTTCGGCCTGGACCTTGAGCGATGGACTTTCGGGAGTCGTAGGCAAGCCCTCAGCGAGGATGTAGCCAGCCTGTACGCGTTTCCACGCAATACGCACCGCCTCCTCCCCTTCTTGCTCTGCAACCAACTCGATGTAGTTGGTAACTGCAGCCATTGCCATCGCAGCGTGACCCGAATCGGCATTATCGATGGAAATATGAAGCTCGAAGTAGTAGGGGTTTAGTCGAAGTTCGCGAAGTTCTTTGACGGTCTTCAACAAGTGGAGCGGCAGACTCTCGTACGCCATGTTGAAGCCCAAAGCCTCTGGAAGGAACTCATGGGGGAACAAGGAGATGGTGAGCTGTGCCATGGCGGCTTTCCAGCAGCGTGCTTCAGTCAGATCGTGACGGGGATGAATAAAGTCTTCCGAATCGGCAGCGGGAAGCCCAGCTTCGATGTCCTCCATCAGTTCTCGATACACCTGGACGTGATTCTTTGCGAGATCTCCGTCCCCAAGTTCTTCGGACATGACCTGCCAGGCATTCTTGGTGATTTGACGGTACTTGAATGGCGTGCTAATCTTGTTGATGTGTCCGAGCCATGCGCCATCGACGTACTTGACTGGTGCTGCTTGCTTGAGCCACCACTTCGCTTCTTCCTTGTCACTGAACATCTCGCGGGATCCACCGGCTCTGCGACGTGAAAGGTACTCCTCCCAGCGATTGGTAACGTCGACGTCCTTGGCTTTGAGGAACTCATCTAATCCATCGCGCGAGAATTGTTCGACGGTCAAGATTCCGCTGTGGGGTTCCTTGGCTGCATCGGCGGTTGTTGAGGAGAGGAGACCAAGGAGAAGCTCGCGACACTCTGGTAGGATTTCGGGGTGGTGTTCGAGATGATGGAGTTTGTAGTACAGCTGCTTGTATCTCTCCAGTTCGCGATCGATCGAGTGATACGTCTGAATGATGGGAGATGTCTCCAAAGTCCCGTCATCCACTAGTGGTTTGGCATCGTTGGCGGCGGGTATGGTTGGGCTGCCTGGGGTTTCAAGATCCTTTCTTCTTGATCGTCCTTTCGCAAGACGATTTCGAATTTCATTGTAGGCAATGACCGCAAGAAACGCAATGAGTACAGCTGTAGTAGTCTGTAGAATAAACATTATGAGTAATCTATCGTAATGTGCAGGCGTGAGTTTGGTGTGAATAGTAATCCATTCTTCCAGCTATGAAGTAGCACATGGGTTTTGACTTTTCCTAGCGCAGCTGTGGCGAGGCATGCGCCCCCAGACAAACACGCACAGTAGATCATGCTGACGATGAACACCACGCAGCGGTGTCTTTTGAGATGTCAATGTCATCGCCGGGAAATGGATCCGTGACGACATCTGGCACTAGACTGCTTACAGCTAGGCCAAGCGCACCCCACAAAGCGCGCGATCCGTACGCGTGGGAGCTAACGTCTTCGCGACATCAATCTGTCCATTAACTGCAAGCGATGCGACAAGCGACAAGAAAAAGCGATGGTTCTTTGCATGCAATCTGCACTGCGCGTCTAGAACAGCTCTCATTCGGGTAGATCAGGCCAGATCACGACATCCACGAAGGCTTTCACGCAGCCTTCATTACTAACAACAACGTCACCCTGACACCTGCTTCTGCTCCGCGGCGCAGTCAACTCTTGGTACCATGTGCACTGACACTCAGCCATGTTGGTTATGTCACAGAGGCGTTACGCCATGAAGTCGCCCGCGGAGACAAACGTGTAGCACTCCTCCAACCATGTCGGAAACTACCATCGCCTACCAGGCCCTGACTAAACATCTAGCCAAGCAGAACTACGTCTTTGTGTGTCCGTCGCCAGAGACGCAGGGCAGGGTAGTGGAGAAAAGACGCTCGAATGTCGCGACGGAAGATGCCCAGAACGCGTACGACTTCTTTGGGTGGAACTTGTCATGTACTAGGTAGGTCATACAGCTCACCATTTGTCGTCTACGGAAGAGGTATCGTATATCTTGCAGTACTAATAATGTGACAGAGAAGCACTCCGATCGATAATACCCGACGACATATTCGAACGCCTCCACGAAGCCAGCGTGATCACACAGAATGACGACAAAAGCTACCGCTCCACCATCCGCGTATCCAACCTGTACCTTCCCAACCTCCCGAGTCGCGATCCTGATGTCTCCTCGCTATACTACATCCATTCTTCCTTCCCAGCGGCGTCCGATTCCGTCTTCTGCGGCCCCGACACGTACTTCTTCGTCGGCTTCCTCCAAACCATATCCCGACACCTCCCACATGCGCCCAGCAGTATCGTAGATGTCTGCTGCGGAGCCGGCGCAGGCGCGATACACATGGCGAGGACATACCCGCAGGCAAAGACGCTGGGGCTGGACCTGAATCCGCGTGCACTGAGTCTGGCCGAGGTCAATGCACAGCTGGCGGGCGTCAAGGTCGGCTTTGCTGAGTCAAACCTTTTCGCGACCGTGCCTGAAGATCTGAAGCACCATGGTGTGGATCTGATTGTCAGCAACCCACCATACATCGCATCGAGTACAGACGGCGAGGATCTACCCATATACG
>Ga0265798_10000876_pt1 | contig 48362 bp, 57 predicted proteins | sample P3T30metagenome_FD_192430 | JGI IMG/M metagenome (GOLD analysis project Ga0265798, IMG submission 192430) | Plant litter microbial communities from East Loma Ridge, Irvine, California - P3 T30 | ecosystem: Environmental > Terrestrial > Plant litter > Unclassified | place: USA: California...
AGTATGCAGGTGGCGGCTCTGCAGCGTATGCTGGAGGACTATCGGGTGGGAGATCCGAAGGGAGGAGCCCGAAGGTGCGGTGGTTGGAGGACATGACTGCGGATCGAGTAGAATATGGTAGAATATGAAGTGTGTAGTATATCGTTTTCTGCGTAATAAAGGACGCCAGAAGTGGCCATGGTGTGAAAGTAGAAGCAATTCAACATATGCATGGGTACGTACCTCTACTTTATGGCGCGTGTGGCCGTACCAAAGATACAGCATTTCAGCAGAATTAGATTTTGGGTCTTCAAATCAGAGGCGCACAAGTTTCTTAGCGTTGAGCCTGTACCAGATAAAATTGTCAGGGCAAGAGAGAGGAATAGAAGATTGGAAACGGTGAGAGGCTGTTACTATTTCGAACAAGCTCGACAGCCAGAATTGTTTCGGCTCATCAATGGTACAGGTGCAGAATGTCGTGCGCGTACTATAACGCTTTCTGCAAGAGAGATGCGCCAGCACGCGTGATTAGAAAAAGAACGAAATGTCAGAAGATGGAGAGCAAGCGCATAGATTGTCCGTTGTCGCACGTGAAGATAGACAAGTGCTGATTGTTGAGGTGAAGTTGCGGAAGCCATATTGATAAAGCGATGATGCCATGGACGGGAGGCGAGGCACGCTAAACTGCGGTTCAGCCTTACGGTAACCACCGCGGCGGCGCTCCGCTGACTACGACCCACGACTGCCTCGCCTTCGTTGCTGGAGTACGATGGAAGCTGGTGGAAGGCGGACACTCGACTGTGACTTGACCTTCTTGAATAATAGACGTTGATACCCGCGTACAATCACTTCAAGTTGCGAGGATACCCGGCTTGCTATATTATGACTTTGTAGCTGGCTCACTGCGAGCCCTCTCAGCGACCGTCGAGATATCACCCACGCGTTTACCGCAGCAAACCACTGGCTTACCATCGTTTCTCTCCTTTCTCCGAACAACGACCGCCGACTCCATAATAGACTTCTACACGTGGTATCTCACGCACACCCCACGGCCGCCGTCACCACTCAACTGTCCAAACCGCCACCATGCACACCTCTTTTTCGGGCAACTACCGTCGCCCCCGCAATGTGAACCTCGGTGGTCGCAAAACGAACCCGTTTGGAACTTCTGGCACTGGCCTCGGCTCTCCTGCCGGGTCACAGGCGGCCCTCGGAAAGGCGCAGCAAGACCGAGCACAGCGACAGCGCGAGCGAGACACACAGGAGGCCGCCAAGCGGATACAGCGTGTATGGCGCGGGCATGCGAGCAGAAAGCAGGTCGCGGACAGTTTGCGCCGATCCTGGGATGCTCAAGAGGGTGCAGCCGTCGATGGCCCAGCATCAGGCTATGCGTCACAGGGAGAAGCGTTGGTTCAACTGCAGCGCCTGCTGCGTTTCGCTTCCTCGAGAAATGAAGAGGACATACGGCGGATACAGCACTATGGGAATAGACGGATGCAGATGCAGGAGGAGATACCTGCAACTTCCACAGGACCCTGGCGATCAGCATATTCCAAACTCGAGCACGCCCTCTTGACCATCCTACAGCGACAGAGCAAGTCTGCAGCCCTATCATGGTCACGCTCTGAGAACCTCGTAAAGCTCCTCCGCTTCGTCGCCGACCAAATACCCGCCGAGACGTCACGGATTGCGAAGCCGTATTATCACACACTTGCAGACGCTGTCACCAAGCTTGCACCAACAATACAAGACGACTCAGCAGCGTGGGAGGAGATATACGGTGCAGTTGTATCACCGCTGAAGCAGGTCACGCCGCATACCCTGGACGCCTATGAGGCCTTTGGATACGCCTTCCTACCACTCCCACTCCTCACGTCCGGCTCGCCACCACCTCTAGTACAAAAGTTCCGCGACTCGCTCGCCGACTCGATCAACTACAAGCTGCTTGCGAATGCCCTCGCCACCCTGTTCAAAGGCCCGGGTCTGCGCAAACAGCCGGAGCTACAAGATGCTCCAAGCCGATTACGGCTCCTCGGCTCTTTCGTCTACTTCCACCGCTACGCACACAACTTCAACACGCCCGAGGCCTACGTCGTACACAAAGACTTTGTGTCTGTTGTATCCCTGTTGCTAAACTCGCTGCCCATCAACATTATCGACCGCGCTGACCCCATCGAGGAGGTTGAGGACGAAGACCTTGATGGCACAGGCGCAGTCGAAGCAGTGACCAGCTTTCTGAAAGAACAAGTGCTATCATTAGTCAACCAAGAAGGCATCGGCAGCTTGTTGACCGGATTGTCTCAGTCCTCAGAGGCGACTGATGACGAGAAGATTGAGGAAGCTCGGCAGCTAGCCAATTACGCCCTGGCCCTGCTTCGCTTCTTCCCACGTCGTGGCGATGAAATACGGATGTGGCTGTACTTTGGCCCGTCAGATTCGCGTTCCGGAAACACACGTAAGATGCCTGCGATACGATACTTCTGGGAGGCTTCGAAACGCTCGTCCGTCTTCGCGACCATCTTCCGTGATTCTCGCTCAGCCATTGGCCTGTTGAAACCCAAGCCGAGTACGGACACCACAATTGCGTCGGGCGGATTCTGGCAGTCAGCACACCAGGAAGTCGACCGAGAGGCTGCAACGGCCGACGAGTGGCGAGTCATCCTAGTCTTTCTGGAGTTGTATACCTTTGTGCTCAAGGTGACAGACGACGAGGAGTTCTTCGCTTCGTCACAGCACGGCGTATCTTCGAACCAGGTCCGCGATAACGGTTTGCCATTGTCAGAAGTCCGCGATCTGACCACTTTCCTCAAGAATCTGGGATTTACACTGTACTTTAATGGAGCAGATATCACCAGCTCAGGAGACAGCACCAGCAGTTCCAGCACTATCAGCTTCTTCAGCTCCCAGGCATTAGAGAGCGCTGTACAGAAGGATACAGCGGAGCCGTCCATCGGAGGCGTGGCAGGATTGAAAATCGACTATGTCAAGGGACTGGTCACCGGGTTGCTTCGCATGGTGTACGAACGAGATTCGAGGCGCAAGTTTCTGCCAGCGGACCACTGGCTGATGACTTCACGATTCGACATGACGGGGTTCATTCCGGCCGTTGTTCAAGAAGAAGAGTCGCGTCATAAGATCACGGAGGAAGACGCAGACGACAATGACGAAGAGGAAGAAGAGGTCGACGATACGCCACAGCTTATCGGTACAAGTCGAACACTACAACAACGACGACTAGAACGGCTACAGCGAAAGCAGCGAAAAGCGTCAAGACAACGGTACTTGCAAGCTGTTGCGCCACGCTTGCAGATTTTGCAGAACATGCCCTTCTTCATCCCTTTCACCACACGTGTCAAGATTTTTCGCGAGTTTGTCCTTTTAGACATGACCAAGCGAAGAGGAAGCGCAGATCCGGAAGCATGGCGCTTTCGGATAATGCAGCAGCCCGACTCCCGAAACCAATTTGACAAGCACACCGCAAAGATCCGGCGAGAGAACGAATTTGAGGACGCCTTTGAGCAGTTTTACCCGCTAGGTGCAGGTCTCAAGGAACCTATCCAGATTACTTTTATGGACCAGTTTGGGTCTCCTGAGGCTGGCATTGACGGTGGCGGTGTCACGAAAGAATTTTTGACTAGTGTCACCGATCGGGCTTTCATGCCAACAGACTCGATCGACATGTTCATCGAAAATGATCAGCACCTGCTGTATCCAAATCCGACAGCTATTGAAGAGCTCAGAGCTGCTTTGAGGACGGCCGGGTTCCATGATCAGTCGACAGAATTTCGTATACAAGTATCGAACTTTCTACAACGATACGAGTTTCTCGGTCGGATCATTGGCAAGTGTCTGTACGAAGGTATACTTGTCGACGTCAACTTTGCGCCTTTCTTCCTCCGCAAATGGGCATTGACTGGTGGTGAGGGCTCAGCGCCCAACGAATCCAGCTACCGGCCTACCCTCAACGACCTGCGCGACCTCGATGACGAGCTGTACCAAGGCCTGCACAAGCTCAAGACCTACTCGGGCGACGTCGAAGACTTCTCCCTAAACTTCACCGTCACAGACACCGTCGTCACCGACCACGCCACATCCCCCAAGAAGACCCTAGCCATCGACAAAGAGCTCAAGCCCGACGGCGCCAACACACCCGTCACAAACCACAACCGCCTCGTATACATCAGCTACATGGCGCGCCACCGCCTACAAAACCAGCCCTACCAGCAAACCACCGCATTCCTACGCGGCCTCCGACAAATGGTGCAGCCCTCATGGCTCTCCATGTTCAACCACTCTGAACTCCAGACCCTCGTCAGCGGAACCCGCACCTCCATCGACGTCGACGACCTGCGCCGCAACACCGCATACGGCGGCGTGTACGTCATCGGCGACGACGGCCTCGAGCACCCCACCATCCAGCTCTTTTGGAAAATCATGCAAGACGTCAGCGACGACGAGCGCCGCGCGGTGCTCAAGTTTGTAACCAGCACGCCGCGCGCGCCGCTATTGGGATTTGGTACGTTGAATCCGCGGTTTAGTATTAGGGACGCGGGGAGCGATCAGGAGAGGCTGCCGAGTACGAGTACGTGTGTGAATTTGCTCAAGTTGCCCATGTATAGGGATGAGAAAGTGCTGAAAGAGAAGTTGCTGTATAGTGTTTTCTCGGGGGCTGGGTTTGATTTGAGTTGAGGTGGGAGCGGTAAGGGCTGAAGTGATGAGCGTTGGATACAAGTGGGTACCGAAATAGACTACGGTATGGATCGTTCTGGCGATATGTATGAGACTTGCGCGATGAAAGTGGTTCAAGGAGCAATAGCTATTGACGAGCATTTTTATCGAACAATTGGAATCACCTGTGCATAAATTGAATGTACAGCGTACTGGCGTGCTGTGCACCGTGTGGCAGACTTCCGTTCACATTTACTGCAGTCTTTTCTGCTTTTTTCGGATGGTTTTTTACGCATTAATCGGCCGGGCAAGGATTGTCAGATTCTGATGCCGAGCGAGCCGCTGCAAAACCTCGTTCTTGTCGAAGAATTCGTGGTAACCCCAATTCGAATGACGATAAACTACACTTCTCCATACTACACAACCGCCTTCTCCCTCGGTATCAATCCCAGCATCTCCAGCCCCCACGCCGCCATATTAATAATCCCGTAAAACACCATCGGAATAACACCAAAGAACAAATTCCCCAACATGCCCCGCCTCAAAATCGTCTCCGCTAGTTCCGTCCGCGCAATCTCCGGCGCGTCCTTACTCCTGAACGGCCCTACAAGTCTGTAAAACGTAACGAAGCTCGCGCCAAAGCAATACACAAGTAATATCTTGAAACCGTGCGCTTTGTATAATTCCAGTAGCCCTGGCGCGCCGCCGAAGTCTTTTGCGAGGGTGCTCATGTACGCGCTGTGGTCGACGCCGTATTGGATCCGTGATGTCTGCTTGGCGAGGAGGTGGTAGTGCGGCGGGTCAAGAGGCAATGCCATTTGTCCTGTGATCAGCGCTGTCCACCACATAGCCTGCTGCTCTGCGATTGGCGGAATAGCACCCACCCCCGGCCTGACAAAGCCTATGTACGCTATGCTCGTCTCCGTTGGCGCGACGATGTTGCGGATCGTGGCATCCGATGCGGTGGGGTACGACGCATCGAGCCATGAGAAAGACTGCTTGTAGCCTGTGCAGTATATCACGCAGTTTGGTCGGACTTCGGTGTTTTGCATGCGTCGCCAGTCTTTGCGGTCTGGTCGCTTTTCGAAGATTACGCGGCCGGTGGAGTCGATGCTTTCTGGGAAGGAGCAGGTGTCGACCCAGCGCTTTGACTGCGCGTCTTCGGGTGGGTCGACGTAGCCGTTGCCGAGGAAGGCTAGGGGGTGCTTCTCTTGGTAGGGTCGGTTGAGGTAGGGCATAGCTTTGCTGCTCTTGTTGAGGAAGACGAATGCGCGACCGAGGCGGTCGTGGGGAAGGGCACCGACGTGTTGGTTCATGCCAGCTTGTGTTCCGGTCAGGAACCAGAGGACACGCTTGATGACAAAGTCGGATACGAACCAGCGGAAACGGCTGGCGGCGATGGCGCGGTGCACATAGGCTGTTTCGAAGAGGTTGGTGATCAAGCCGTCGATGGGAAGACCGCCTTTGAATTGCTTGCCGAAGACCTTGAAGCGGGAGAGAGCTTTGGGGAAGGAGAGGAAGCCGTTGCGGAAGCACATGGTTACTGATTTGGCGTCTGCTTTCATGGATTCGTATGCGATGTCCATGGCTGTCTCTCCGCAGCCCATGATTAAGATGTCTCGCCCAATGAGCTGCGACCGCCTCTTGTAGTCCGAAGAGTGGAAGACCTCGCCTTGAATATGCTCGATACCAGGGATAGTGGGTAAATTCGGTTCAACATGCAATCCGGTACATAGAGCAATATGAGAACAGTCGAAAGTTCGCTCTTTGCCTTCGTTGTGCTTGTCCTGATACTTGACTCGATGCTTCCATCGCTGGTCATCGGACTTGGCCAGCGGCTCAATGCTATTGACGCGGCAACCAAGCTTGATGAGTGGCTGTAATGCAAATTTTTCTACATATGAGTGCAAATACTCAACATATTGTGGCAGCGAAATGTGGTCTGGTGTGTCGAGTGGGAACCGATGGTCCGAAAAGGTTGTCAGCTGCTTGGATGACACAAGCTCTGCATTCTCGTAACCCTGAACAGAATTAGAAATGAGTTAAGATTCGAGATGCGGTTGGTATCTACATACCCGATAGTGGAAGGTGCCTCCGACATTGTCTTCACTGCTGCGAGTTAGTACGCGACTCTTTAGGATGTTCGCTGGTGCCTACGCTTCAAATAGCACAGCTTCGATTGGCCTCTCCGGTGTCGATGCTTCCAAAAGCGTCTTCAATGTGGTTAAACCGCCTGGCCTGACTACTATCAGTGTATGCTACATTGCTTGTGATGCACTTGTTAGATACCCTGCTCCTATCACCGCGACACGCATCGTCGGTCCCTTGTCCCCTCCAGACATGACGTAAGATGAGAGAGAAAAGACGAAGCTCTCAGCGCGTTCCTGGCAAACTCTGAATGTCTTATAACTCGATTCCACTTCTCAAGCTTTGTGACACTTGGAAATGGTGTTGCTGGTCCGATGTCGTTGACTGCAGCGCCATGACATATTCAGGAACGCGCCATCGCTTCGCCCTTTCCCCGCCAATCATACCCCCGACAACTCTTTAGCATGACATCAAGATCTGTCACCGTCCGTGCTTTCTGTTTGGCAGCTGTCCTCTTGCTTGTGGCTAGCCATGCTGTCGTTGTTTTCACGTGCCGCTGCAGCGGTAATAGCCATGCCACTTGGACCCTTGGCTTGTTCCCGTCGACGCAGGATTTTGGTGAGCTGCCTGCCGAGGGAGATCCTTACCAACCACTGTATTACTGCTTCACGTCATGCCTTGTCAATAGCTCACAGGCAGGACTCAACAATAGCTTCTTCTAAATAACTATACACCATGGAGACGCAAAAACGGGTTGCAATTGTCGGCTCTGGCCTGGCAGGGTTAGTCAGTGCGAATCTGCTACACAATGATCGGCAGCAGCGGTATGAAGTCAAAGTCTTCGAGTCAGTAAGCATTACACACACGCTACACCTGTTGAATCATACTGATAATACCAGGGTACCTCACTATCACTGGACGCTGCCTCCGTATCTCTACCCAATGCCACTCGAACGTCCACAGACCGCGTCGACCTGCCCATGCGAGCGTTTGCGGGCGGGTTTTACAGCAACTTGAAGCTACTTTACGACCACATTGGCGTCCCATACCACTCGCAGCACTTCCTTTTTCAGTTCGCTGAATCTAAAAAGGAGTCGTCAGCTCAGCATGCCTCCTACTTCGTCCACGCTTCGAATCTACACCAGTTCGCGCCGCGCCCTAGCGCCATTGGAAGGATACAATACCTGCTAGAGGTTCTATATCTGTCGGTATGCTACATCTGGTTCTCTCTGTGCTGCTTCCTCGTGGCTCCGAGTGCGGGCGAGACACTGCGGCAGTATCTCGAGAGGACCTGGACGCCTCAGCGCTTCGTAACATATTACCTGTTGCCCTTAATCTCGGGTGTCACAACCTGTCCCCATGAAACGCTGTTGGACTTTCCGGCAAGCGACTTGACTGAGTACAAGCGGAGAACGCATCGAGCGCCGCACTACACCGTATCCGCTGGGGTCAGAGGTGTTCAGGAGAGACTTATCCAAGGTGTCAATCATGAGCTTGGTGCCGTGGTCAAGGCTGTGGAGCCACAAGAAAAGGGAATCAGGGTCTCCTGGGAACAGAAGGGCCACGGGCTGCGCACCGACTACTTCGACCACGTCATTCTTGCTGTTGCTCCAGACGTCGTTGGCCAAATCTTCAAACCTTTGCAGCATCATATGGCGAAGATGCCTACGATAATGGTCGAGAGTGTCGTACATAATGACCACAGCGTGTTGGAACAGACAGATGCGGTTCGGACAGCCTCGAAGCGACACGGGGCGCAGTTGATACATTTGCGCACCTCACCAGACACAACATCTCTGACAGAGTCGCATCACGTCCAGGCGTGCGGCGCAATCGTGACGACTTGTCCCTACAGTCGATTGGATCCTTCTCTTGTGCTTCACTCGGCGAAGTTCACTCGTGTGTTACGAGATCCTCAAAGCCAGCGGATCGTCAACGCTATGTTCGGCGAGGGCGAGCCAGTCGATAGCGACGACAAATCTGTACCGCAATGGAGGAACGGCAACGAGAATGTCTGGATCGCTGGCGGTTGGTGTTGGGACGGCATGGTCCTCCTGGAAGGCTGTGTCGTATCAGCAATGCGCATCGCTAACGCACTTGATGTCCAGGTACCATGGCAGGAGTGACGAGTAGTATGGGCGGAGATGGCAAAAGCATAGATACCCAATGAATGCAGAATGAGAATGCTTGCAAAGAGTAGCCTTGACAGGTGTATATGAGCCGAGATTGACGATGTAGATGTAAGAATGATTGCAACGACTGCTGACACTCTCCAATCCTCATCGAGTTAAGAGGCAGTCGTCTGAATATACCACAAACGCCATGGCGTTTGCTGGACACCGGACCTCCATTGTACCAATGCGGCTAGCTTTGAGCTAAAGGCGCACGGTCAGCCGTTTTTCGCACCCGTTACGCCCACGATGTCCACGACTGACGCCATGACTTTTTTACGACTGATCCCATGGATTTGCGACATTGCATGCGGGGCTACACTTGGTTCTCTGATTTCCTCCTATCTTAGTGGTTCCGCGCCCAAGCTTTTTGCCTACCAACATGGCGCGAAAACCCATGCCATACTTTGCGCAGCGCTGCTGTACATCTCGGTCAAACTGATCGCCCTGGTATGGAGGAGCAGAGCCAGCGGCAAAGAAAAGAAGTCGATGTATGGGCTCGAACATGGGAGGCTACATTTGCAGGTTCCCACGGCTATGTGGATGAATATGGGGTACTGGCGGCGAAATTGCGGAACGCAGACGCTGGCCGAGGCGTGTAGGGATCTTCTGAAGATGGTGCTGCGTGAGGCTGGATTCAAAAGGGAAGACGAAAGAGCTGGGACTGCAAAGAGTACACGGCGGAAGAAGATGTTGATTGATGTGGGATTTGGCTGCGGCGAGCAAACGATATACATGATGAGCGATGCGCCGATTCGATCAAGCGATCAGGAGTGGTGGGACGAGCGAGAATTTTGCCCTCGATTCGACCATTACATTGGCATCACCAATAATACCACTCAGCATCGCCATGCTTCACGACGCGTTCAAGATCTGTTGAGTGGAGGCAAAGAGGGCACGATCGAGAGCAACATTTCACTGTTCTGCGCGGACGCAGCGAAGCCCGCATCCTGGAACGATGACATCAAGAAAAGCATCGACCAGACTCTCGAAGCCGACCCGGAGCGATGGATCATGGCTCTAGACACTGCATACCACTTCTCTCCGACGCGATGGCCTCTCGTCGAGTACGCCTACGGTATACAGGCGTCATTCATGGCCTTCGATCTTTGTATCTCGCCTACTGCCAGATTCAAGCAGAAGCTCATAATGCGAATTTTGACCTCGTTAATGCGCGCCCCATGGGAGAATTTTGTGACTCCGGAAGAGTACAAGAACAAACTGACTGCCATTGGTTACTCGCCATCCGCCATCAAGATCGTGGATGTTTCGGAGCACGTATTTGGGCACCTGGCACGTTATTTGGAAGAGCAAGATAGGAGACTGAAGTCCCTGGGCTTTGGTATTGGCGCCTTTGAGGTGGCCAAAACTATGTTCGGTTGGTGGGGACGTTCTGGTGTGGTGCGTGGGATCATCGTCGTCGCTAGGAGGTGAGCATACCCTAGATATCTTCAGCCTCCACCCTTTCTTTGCAATGTAGGTACCGATAAACAGCGCCTGCATGTTAAGCACGGGCTCGTTCGAGGTTTGATCATGGGAGCGCTCGCACCCGTGCGTCGTGTGATCTGGTGTGATCTTGCGAGCGCGACCTTCAAGGACGGTAAGCTAGGTGATGCACTACACAATGGGAATGGTCTCTCGTGCGCGCCCCCAAGATCAAAATCCGGGCATTCTTTTTTTCTCCTCTTTAAAAGGGCAACACCCCCCTCACAAGTAGATCCATTATCCATCATCATCCATTCTTCAACATCAAGCCAGAACCACTTTTACCAAACCCACCTCATCACCACACCACTACCTTCATACCAACCCCTTTCACAAACCAACATCACCTTCAAAACCATCACCATGGCCAAAGTCTACGCCCACGAAAGCTTCGAGGACTTCCTCACCAACGGCTACGAGCTCACCATCCTCGACCCCACTGGCGAAAAGCAAGACTGCTGCATCTGTCTGAAGCCGATCTACAAGCCAGAGTGCGACGGTACCGAATCCACACACAACCATGGTACTAGCTGCCCACAGCCGAACCCCGTTCCGAAGAGCCCCTTCACTAGCGACGGCGAGATCCCAGAAATCGGCATGAAGATACTAGCGTGCGGACACGAAATCGGGCACCAATGCGCGCTAGAGCACTTCCAGAAGGCGGTGTATGGGTCGTGCCCACTTTGCAGAATTTCTCTGTTCCGCACGGAAAAGGATGACGATGACGAGGAAATGGCTTAGGCCATGGAGAGGATTAGACGGGAAAATGAGGAGGATGAGATGGAGTTGGTTTACGAGCTGGAGGGTAACGACCGGGAGGAGAGAAGATATGAGGAGGAGGAAGCTCACGAATATGAGCAGGAGTAAACGGAGGTGGAGTATCTGGAAGCAGAGGGAGATGGCTGGTGGTAGTCACGTTGAGGGTAGACAGGCTTGGTGTTCGTAGGTTACGCAGCGCTTTGGTCAAATAACTTCGAGGATAGACAGGCTTGTTGCTCGCAATGCAAAGTCCTCGTCACCTCATTCTCACCGCCTGCTGTGCCTGTTTGCGTGCTGTATGTGAAGTGCGTTGGAGCCTAGGCTGACAATGGTATTTACACCGTACTTTTGGCCACGAGAATGCCACACCTGACCTCGATAAGATCACTGCTACAACACCTTCTCCGTCTATAATTTCGACACGTGCTATACTCGACTGTTCACACCATTGTTTTCTTACCAGGACCTCATCACCCGCGAGACTAGTGTACAGATCTGAGGTACTCTTTTGCCATCATCCTATTCGTGGATACTTCCAGCTCGACCATGAGTCAAGCTGTACCTCCCCCTCCACCATTTGCGTTCAGGGACGATTTCTTGGCCCGCGGATTGGCAGCTACGATCTTGGAGGGACCACTCGATTGTGCTATATGCCGCGAACCACTTGCCAACAACGAATCCAGCACGGACGTAAGGCCATCACAACCGGCCAGAGTCGAGAGCATATGTCGGATTAGGCAGTCCTCCCGCGAAGCAGACGAGTCCAGCATGGTCTCAGAGCCCCCATACTACTGTACAGCCAGCACGCAGACGACCGACTTTGATCCTCACGAAGTCCCATCCAATTTCTGTACCACTGTCATTGACACCGAGCCCATCCCAGAAACACCAGTTCGACTGCACCCCTGCAACCACATTTTCGGATCCACATGTCTCGAAACCTGGTTCCGTACCACAGTCGCAAACCACTGCCCGTTATGCAACCACATCCTCTTCCCGAAACGCCGTATTCAACTCGGCTTCCGCGAACCAACACGCGCAATGCGTGCCTCGTTTGCGGATTATATTGAACACGGCCTCGATGACCTGGAGTACGCAGAAGAAATCCGCGCACAGCTTATGGGCGAGTGGCCACGGATGCTGATGCGCGAGTTGGTGATTGAGACGATGCGCGCAGAAGGGTTCGAAGTTGCCTGGGAGTATGTTGACAGGGACAGCGCGGGGACAGTGTTCGAAGATGACGAGGAAGAGGAGGAAGATTTGTTTGAGGAAGAGAAGAGGTCCGAGGTAGAGGATGTGGACGAGGAGATGTATACGGACAGTGAATGTGAAGAGGGCGAGTCGGACGACAATGAGGATGATGAGATGCAAACATGAGATCTGTTGTCAGACTGTACACCTCTAGGGGCGAGGGCGAGGCTTTATTGTATGCGGTTTGTGCTGTTTCAGCAGCATGTGTTTGGGTCTGGTGCACTCGATTCTGGGAAGGCTTTCCCTCAGTCGGCTTGTATGGCGTTCTTGTCTCACCTGTACTGCCAGAGGTTTGGTGATTGTGTTGGCATATTCAATTTTATAGATGTTCTAGGCAATCCAAATGTTTGTACACCAACACTTATCCTGTGTCGTTTGCCGTGCGATCGTTAGCAAACCGCAACCGCTCGCCAACCGCATTATTTTGCCAGCGCAATACCGGTGGCAAAACCACCAGACAACACCCATCTTCCCTGAAATACATTCCTACAACCCACCCCGGCCAGCGATATCACCGTTATTGTCCACAATGGCCAGCCCCACCGCCTCTATCGGCACACCCTGCGCACGCGACATCTCCATCCGTGCGACCACTCCTCACGAAGCATGTTCATTCAGCTGTTCAATCTGCCTCGAGCAGCTTACCACCACCAAGTCTACAACTGTGGCTGGACCTGATCCCGATTCTGAGCCGGCCGCCACAATCATCAAATGTGGCCACGTCTTCGGACGCAGCTGTCTCACGCGATGGATGCGAGATTCCAACCCCTGCCCGATATGCCGTGTGGAGTTCTTTGTGATGCCAGAATCCGTTGGGGAAGATAACTCCGATGAAGATGGAATTCCATACTTCGGAGGAACAGTCTTCAGGTCTCGTGCTCACGTGGGGTGAAAGTGATGGAAGTGGTCAGGAAGACGATGTAGGCTGCAAGTACACGGACGAGCTCAAACGGCGGAGACAGCATGGCATGGCTGCTTGTGGTACCTGATAGTTGCCTTTAGATGTTGTATATCGCCATATTCAAGGACCTTATACGTCTTCAGACCCGTTTCTTCAGCTTCTTTGCGACAGTGAACCTAGCGCCCAGCACACACAGCGCCGAAAGCGTAGCCGTCCCACCAGCGTAGAAGATCGCAGGTCGGTACACATTGATACTCTGACCCACACTGTTCTCTTTACTTCCACCAGCCGCCTGTAACAAGTAGCCAGCGATAGGAGCTCCCATAAAGTAACCACCTGTCCATCCGGTAACTGACATACTCATTGCTACCGCAGCTCTGCCAGGTCCGAAGATACCTGCGACTACCGTTGGCTGTGTGGTGAAATAGGATCCATTTGCTACGCCATTTAACATAGCAAACACGAGTAGGGGCCCAAGCGTGTTCGAGACGGGCCAAATGGCGAGCATACTTGCGGCGTTGAGCACCATGGTCAACGCAAATGTGTTGAGAGGACCAATACGATCGCACAGTGGTCCGCCTGCAAAACGCCCTATGGCATTACCTATACATCGTGTCAGCAAAAGACATGTTCAAGCAGTAGACTGAAGTGGTTGGCACTTACATGCGTTGAAGGCAGCAACTAGTCCAGCGCCCGTACTTGAACTCAGGTTGATCGACTTCGCGAACAAAGGCAAGTAGTACGGCGGTACATAAAGGCTAAAGACCCCTATAGCACTTGCGACAAATGTGGCAATAAAGGTCTTGTCCCGGAACATGGTCCAGTCGACGAAAGGTGCGTTTCTCAACGGCACTCGTTGTTTGAGCAGCCACGCCGCAGGCATACCAATGGCCAACGTTATCATTCCGTGAAGCCGAAATGTCCAAGCAATCCCGACTCTTTGATACATGGCCTCTAGCGCAATGGCCATGACCGACCCACCGACACCGCCGCCAAGCTTGATGAGGCCATTCGCAAGCCCAAGACGTGCGCTGAAATATTGCACAGGCAGAGCGTTGCCAACCGCATACACCAAGGACATGCCCAAGCCCCCAAGGAAGCCGACAGTGCCAAAGAGACCAACAAGGTTTGAGGTGCAGAAGCTTGCACCGATTAAGCTCATTCCCATGATGAACATGCCGATCATGGCAGTCGTTCGTGAGCCCATCCAACGCACCATTCGTACTGCGACGAGACCAAAAAGTGGCCCTAGAGCGAGTGTCAAACTCCCCACGTAGGACAGAGTAGATGGTCGTACATGGCTCAACGAGGAGTCCAGAAGTGCGGCTTGAAGCACACCCCAGCAATTGATGATTCCATTGCTGCAAAATGTGGTGATGAAAGCGGAGGCTACGATCACCCAACCATAGCCACCGTCGGGAATCGCAGATACGGAGTATGGCGCGTCTTCTGGGACTTCATCTGGGTTAGGTACCGAGATTACAGGCTGCCTGATCGATGACGCTGTTGACAATCGCGGTGTGCGGTAGACTGGATCGAATGTTGAGAGCTCGATGCGCTCATCTGTGGTCGCTGTAGTGGTCGACATTATTGTGTAATTCGCAAAAGGTGAGGTCGCCTCGACTTTCGAGAAGAATGGAGACCCTTCTGAGCTTATGAGGGGTCGGAGCACGCCCTACGAGCTACGAGTCGCTGGGAAAGGATGCGCCTTTTTACGATTGCAGATTACGTTGAGTCACTTGCTTCTCTAAGCGGTAAGCAGAGCCATGACCGCATGATCCCCGACTCCGGAGGTGTTTACGGTACGATTATCTGTGGTGCCCTTGGCGGCCTAGGTACAGGCTAACACTTTGCAACGGTGGCTAGTTAGTGTAACTACCGGTAGGTATTAGTCAGCGTTTAAACCATAACGTGTTCTACCACTCATCCGCCAACACCAGTCATCCGCCAGCGACGAAAACCACCAAAAATAACGAAAATTGCACCTTAGGATCTCAGCAAGACCTTCAGAAGGAAACCCGAGAATTTGAATATAGTCTTTTTAGCCTCCCTAGAGTACACTCTATAAGTATAGAAGGAACCTGTATTGTGATTCTTGAGAGATGTGATTTAGACACAATTTTGGCCCCCAAGTCTCTATATTTCAACAATAGCTTGAGTGCAAAGCCTAGGGCTCCAATGTAGCTCTCGCAAGAGGCATAAAAAGCTAATATCACAGTATTAGACCTTTCCGCCTAGGTGTTGTTGAGATCTCGAGTTGCAATTTTCATTATTTTTGGTGGTTTTCGGCGCTGGCGGATGACTGGTGTTGGCGGATGAGTGGTGGAACACGTTAACTTATGGCGCCGTAGACCCGCCCTGTCGAAGCTTCCTCGTTTTGCACCAATGGCTCTTATTCCTACTTCAGATTAAGGATCACAACACTACATGGCCAAATGATTGTGTGTCTTGTCGTCGTACTGCTGGCGAAGAAAAATCAAGCGCCTCGCTGCCTGCGCTGTAGGGCACACGTGTCGCTCTGTGCAGCAAGTCGCACAAAGCACGAGCATGCGCTACACAATATTATGGATGAACCTATATTCAGCTCAGTTGCTTCTTGCTGCTGGTACTCCACAGGTGCCCAAGACTTGTTTGCGGTGCCGACTTCCAAGTTTTGCCGGATGATTGTTGGCTGCGACACCTGAAACAAGACATGCCTCGTGTTGCCAACTCGGGCGGCGCACGTCATAGCACTTGTCACGATAGACGTTGAAGCTATAAAATAGCACCAGGCTCTCTTGTCATGGAGTAGTTACATCCAAAAGAAAGCACTACCCACAGCAATGGCCACTCAAGAGACCGTCCAACTCAACGAGGCGCACGCGCCGCAACAGGCATCCATCGATGCCTTCAACTCCATCCTCGACTCTGTGAAAGAAGAGCTTGTGAAGCTCCGTCGCGACCATGACAGTAATTTTACCAAATCTCAACGCGTGGTTGAAACTTACCCTACATACTAGAACACGAAGTCGAATATTTCCGCGCCGTCAAAGACTTGTCAGACTCCGACCTGGCTTCTTTCTCGGCCGATGACATCGATTCTGTCCGTGTAGCCACTTCTGCGTATGGATTACACTTGTTCGCGAAGGTCAAGATTCCAGCTGCTAGCGATGCGTACATCCATCTTCGCATTTTCGGCTCCGCGAAGGAGGGAACTGATGGTAGCAGCCTCGACGAAAGAGAGTACAAGCTCCATAGTATACACACTGAGGAGGTACTGAAAGGAGACGATCGAGTGTATAGGGCCATATTCAAGAAAGACGATGCGCTGGAGTGGTTTGATACTTGAGCGACGTAGCTCTAAATTTGCCCGCCAGCCAAAATAAAAATGTGTCAAAGTACTTTGCTCTGGTCAATTATTGAGGTTACATGGGTCTTGAGATCATTCGAGACATCCGAGTATGAGACATGTGAGTGTCCAAGCAATACGCAGCTTCATTGCGTTGGCCAGGCTAGGTCAACTGTGCTTGGCCATCGTGGTCGTTGTCGTCCGTTGTGCATTGCTGCAACACAGTCTGTTCTCTCATTTAGTGTTTGCTTTTACCGATCTCTTTGTCATTCTGAATGTCTTCATCGAAAGCAGGAAGTGTTACGGCATGTCTTTACGCAAGCTAAGGTCCTGAACATCCACTGAGTACCTGCTTCAGGGGCGAGTAGCTGGATGTCTTAAGTATGTCACTATTTCATCGTGCACGTCTGTTCTTCCCACCATGAACTCCGACCCGTAAGCTACATGCCTCGCATTTACTTCGAGCGACCACACCTCGGCCGAGCTCGGCGATGGCGCAAATACTACCCGACTTTCTGTGTAGGGCAAGACTATGGGGGAACCATAGCATGTTATGGACTGGTAGAAAGCGGAAGCTGGAATAAAATGCTCATGCATCACACTGTAACGAATGTTTCGACTTGACCTCAGCCAGTGAGATTTCGACTTACTGTGAAAGTGCGTTTGATCTATTCAGGTAGGTTGTTCCGGGTCCAGACGTTCTCGATATTTGTTACCTACATATCGTCATATGCTTGGGCCGTCCTGCAGATGTACGAGCATGCTACCGTCTACGCTAGGGCTAGGCCAGGGCAAGCGAAGTAACGGAAGCACTCATCCAGTCTGGTCTTGACTGTCAAGAGTATTCCTCGAGGGCCTATGGCTCGGAAATGATAAAGAAGCTCTGGTTATACCTACTGACACATCGGTCAGACCATTGCCCGCTTACGATCAACGATCATGGATGATTCATCAAAAGCGATGGACGACCCGCCTCAGTCCCAACACATTGGGCCAGATCTGCCGGACGACGAACCATCGACGCGAGATGAGCATTCTCCTAGTTTGGAAACCACCTACGGATCGTCATCACAAAGGCCATCAGACACCCAGTACGAGTTCATCATGCAAACTGGGTCAGAAAGGGCGGAAAGCTCAACAGCCGCCAAACGAAAGCTGAGGACGGTGCGAAGTCATGTCATGAGAAACTATCTGCATCGACAGCAGAATCGACAAGGATTGAACGATTCTACAATTGCAGGTCCGATTGCGACGAGGCGGCAGAACAAGCAGCTTGCACGTCGCAGTCGATCGACATCGTTTGAAGACGCGCAGAGCCCGACCCCTCGCACTGGCGCCCCATCTCAAGGGCATGTGGCTGGTGCAGACCTGATCATTTCCAAGTTCTGCTTCTTCGGGCCAATCTTTGAGTTGAGGCTAGGTTGTGCCAATCATGTTTGTAAGTGCAGAGTCCCTTCCTGCAATTCGTGCTGCGTGAGACCTCCATGAGTCACTGCCTCGTGTGAGGTTCTCACTTGCCCTTTCTCATAGAATGCATTTTATCAACGACCGATGCTGACTACTGCCAGCTTTTGCCATTGCTGGAACAATCAACTGCGTCAGCCAAAGAGGATATGACCAAGGAGACATCGCCGCAGACAGAGCCCGGGACTTCGTTCGATGTGTCATTGCCAACAAGCACATTGACGCAACGGAACCGACTTACGCGACGTTGACGGCGAAAGTCGAAGTTGTCACGGCTGTCAAGGACATGCTAGCTGTTTGTGGGCGCAACGTCCCTCACTGGGTGGTCTTCGCTGTGAGCCTTCTAGCGTATGGCTGTGCGTTGGGTCATGACTGGGCTGAAGCCCAGGGGCATATTGATGCTTTGGTCCGCCTTGTCGACACATGTGGAGGAATGCAAGCGCTTGACTTTGAGCTGCAGAGAACTGTGACATGGTAAGGTCGGAACGAGCGGACACTGAGAGACCCCTGGCTAAATATGCACAGGATGACATATTGTTTAGCAGCCACAACAGACACAAAACCAATCTTTCCGCCGCCGATGTACCCGGACACACGCTCTGTCTCACTGGCATTCTCCGACGACGCCCAGCTCGCTGCCTGGCGTTCGGCCAAGCGCTTCCCGAAGAACAACACGTTCGTATACGATGTCATGGTCGGTCTACAGACTCTACGCCTGGCCAGCTCATCGGAGTGGCATACAAAGGTTGAGAGCCGGAAGATAAGTAACTTCCAGCTTCAGGCCATGTCTCAAGCCCTGGCCATTGCCAAAGAAGAGCCGTGGACAGCCATACTTCCCGGCGGCGCTAGAGGGGCGGAGATGACGACGATGTTCCGTGTCTGGTCAACAGCTCTTCCGCTACTCATCTGGTCTACTACACGTCAACTCAGATCGCAACAATGCATCGACACACCATGGACTGGACATGGGCCCATCATCTCCCACATACAAGAGCTCCTCGGTGGCGCCGACAATGTATGCATCTGGCCACGGGGCAAATGTCTCGAGCCAGTTCTAGTCTCGCTGTTGTATTGCGTCGAGGCTTGCGAGTCGAACAGTGTGATGAGGCCGTGGATGTTGGAAACAGTACGGAAGGTGACGACGATGCTGAAGCTGGAACAGCTGGAAGATTTCAGGAAGACATTGGAGTTCTTTCCGATGACGGAAGGTCATCGGATGATTATTGAAGGTGTGTGGACTGAGCTATCGCCTAATCTGCCTGTTGTCATGTCCATAGAATAGGTCTCAAATCGTTCATTCACGCTCCTTACTCGAAAGCACTCATGTCTGTTGTGTCATAATGTGAAGAATCAAGAACCACGACCACATACGCTAGCTACAACCACGTGAGCTCAAGCTGTCGTCGATAGCTTCTCATACTCCTTGGCCAGTGACAAGCCAACTACCGCGCGAGACATCATACTGCAGTGACATCGGAGGTCCAATATCCAACTTCTTCCTCACCTTCAATGCTAAGAGCATTGCGACAAGGGTCCTAGTCTTGCTCAGGCCTCCAGCGTGGCCGCCGCACAGTATGAGCTTGTGGCTCAAGCCCGAAAAAAAGTGCATAGTGGCATCGGTACTGAAGCTGTTCGGCCGATTGCAACGCGACGGATGTTTGCAATGGCTGATGAGGTTGCGAGCAAGTTGAAGTCGGCCATATCGCATTATTTAGCGTCTTGGCTCGGCCGACGGAAGCAACGCCCTCACGCGACCCTGCTCGTCCGCCGTCTTTACTACACCACCATCCCAAAGCGACCACTTTCACCATGGCTAGCATCGGCACTCCTTCAGTAGCGACACGCGAAGACGCCGCAGCAATAGCCACCCTATTCGCACAATCATGGACATCGCCCTTCACGCAGCTGCAGCTCGGCTACGTCGACACAAGTCCTCTGATCGCGGGCCTAGAGCCTCGCATTGCGCGGCAAATAGATCGCCCTGGCGCAATGTTCCTGGTCATCCGAGATCTTTATACGCGAGAAGTTGTATCAGTAGCGCAGTGGACGCTCCCAGCAACTGAGAATGACGTTGTTACTAACGAGACACGAGAGGAGATGGAAGAGCGACAGCGCTTCGATGACGAAGCGTACAGGGCGAGATTACCGGACTCGAGTAACAAGGATTTGATTCTGGAATTTACTGTTGGATTGAGGGAGATGAAGCTGCGATTGCTCCGGGGACGGAAGCATTATTACTTGGACAATCTTGCGACACATCCTGATTATCGTGGAAAGGGCTTGGCGAGTCGGTTGATTGAGTGGGTGACTATGCGCGCTGATCAGGAGGGGATGTTGGTGTATCTGGATACAGCCGATGATAATCCTGCGATACGGTTGTATAAACGGTTGGGATTTGAGATGAAGGATCAGAGCACGATTGAGAGCTTTAGGCCGCTGGTGAGAGAGCGGGATCTGGAGATGTATGGAGGCGATGGGACACATGTTCATGTTGCGTTCGTCAGACAACCTGCTCAAGTATGAATCTACGCTGACGGACTATGTGTCACAACCTTCCGTACCGATGTTGTTGCTCAAGCGTTTAGTCCTGCGCAAAAAACAGTGCTCAAAAATGGCCCGCGAAGTGTAATCACGCGTGCTAAGCAATCTTCTCCGAGATTGCATGTACCAACCGCCATCATCTCGCCTGCCACTTCACTCAGTGCCTTCAGGTCACCTTGAGTTTCGCATCCAGTAGCGCCTCCTTCGCATGTCCCTCCAGCTTCTGCTTCGTAATCTTGACATGCTCCAGCAGCTCCTTGCCCCTCTCCAATGTGCCCAGTCCTTCGTCCTCCTGGACCGGGCAAATATGATCAAAGTCGCGCATGATCTTCAAGAAGACACCGTCACAGTTCTTCTTGAGGTCCGTCTCCGCAGTGAGTAGCAGGGCATTGGCCTTGATTTCGATGTATGTTTTGATGGCCATATAAGGTCCTGCATCCTCGCTTCCCACCATTTTCCTGAACATAGCATCGCGAGATTTGTGAATGCCTGGCTTTCCTCGCTTCGGGGGAAGTGCTTGCCGGATTGCGTCATAGGTGTTTTCCATATGCAGGCGGAAGGGGCTACCTGCGGCGTCAAGAGTGACCGCTTCGTGGCTCATTGCACTGTGCATCATTAGCTGTGATCTATGTGCATCGCATCAAGCGCTGCAGACGTTGTGTTGACGCAGTGTGACTGCCCAGGTGGTCATCAAAGCACTTTGAACGGCCCAACAGTGGGTGTGTTGCCTCCTTGAGCCTTGAGGATGCACAGGCGGGGTCGTATACTTACATGATACCTTCTTTGATCTTGCTGATAGTTTCAACTACGAGGGCCTCGAGTAGGTCCTTCTGCAATGAAATGTTGTCGAGAAACTCCCGGAACTCTTCGATCTCGGTTGCGACGAGGTGAGCTTTGATGTCGCGCTCCATGTCCTCAATCTGCTCCCGAATGACGAAGACCAGCTCCGTCGCGAATGTGCTGATGCCTTCAATGCAGAGCTCGACTAACAGCGCGTCAATCTCGTTCCTTGCTATGTTCAAAAGGATACGGTCCCAATACTCCAAATCCTTTTTGCCGGGACGCTTGTGGGTGCCATCTTTCCTAATAAAAGTCCAGTAGCTATTTGCGTTATACATCGACCATTTCTCGGCCTGAAGAACGGCGTCCTTGCTCCAGGTGCTAATGAATGTGTCGAATAACTGGTAAATTGGATCCAGCTTCGTCCGAAAATCTGTACGATGCTTGCGGCACAGTTCAGGCAAGCTGTTCTGGGTGTCCTAGAGGCTAGTGAGCAAGACGTCTCGCTTGTATATGGGCTTGAAGCCCGTGCACGCGAGAGACATCTCATTCAGCAGATGCTTGACGGATCAGTAATAGTTGAATATGCTTTGTCCTTGCCCTCGCTTCTTCACCAACATGAGGAGATGTCTTCGAAGCGCGACGATCACGGTGAGCTCTGGCGTAAAAAGTGGCTCGTTCGCTGTCGTGCGCTCGTCGTTCTCGGTGATGAGGCTGATGTACTCGGTAGTACTAACGCAGAAGACTGCTAAGGTTTCTTTCGTACGGTACTTGCCCTTGAACCAGGTTTGTAGAGCCAGCTTGGCTTCCCTGTTGCTTGCGTTCAGAAGGGCCCGCATTCTCCTGCGCGACTGTTAGCTATGGACGTGCACGAGATTCAAGCTCATGTGTGCTGTCAAGACTCAGAGCGTATCAGCATATTGAATGAGTATCCTGGATCGCGTCAGTCAAGCGTATCCATGCAAGCCATACTGAAGTAACTCACTCGTAACGATTTCTCTCTTTGTTAAGCTCACGCCGCAGGGGTCTGTCCTTTTTCACTGGAGCAGTTTTGAGCAGCATGTTGATGGCTTTTTTTTGGCCTCCAGCGGTGCTTTGAGTTCTCGCAGAGTATCCAGCGTGGCCTCTTCCTCAGCGTCCAGAGGCGCATCGTAAGTACCGTCGTCTGTAAAGGTCTAAATGTAGGGTCAGCGGTGAAATCTTGGTATTGCTATAGCTGTGAATCTCTTACGTCCGTACGCGTGAGAACAACAACCAAAGAGTCAACCTCGAGCAACCTGTGTCACGCGTCGTCGATGACATGTTTGTGGTCTTCCTTGGCTGTGGATCTCATGACTTCATCCACGATGAGTGTTACTTGAAGCTTGCTCAGATATTGCTCCGTGAGACGGGCTCGATGCTTGTTACAATCGTTGTCGCCTGCCACAGTTAGAAGAGCCTCGACATCAGCGAGGACTGTAACTCACCGGGCAAATCAGCGAGTGCAAAGCCAGCATCCAAAAGCGCGCTACTCAATGCGACCCTGTAGATGTTAGCAGAATGCAAGAGGAGTGAACAATGGTCAGACCTATCGAACCATCTGGATCCACGGCCACACAGAGCTTTCTAGCTGCACAACGTCATTGCTTTGATAATGAGGCGTTATCGTCGTTTTTACGAAGGCTTTCATCATCCGAGACACTTCGTGTACGGTATGGGCGTAGAACGGCTGCTTTGATACGATACGAGAGAGCTTGCTGTACCTCTTTTCACCCCATGCAAGTAGCTTTGGAAGTATCCTAGGATCGTCCAAGCTTGAAGCTTGGCTGAGGAAGGTGTCTGCGCTTTGTACGTCCTCGAACTCTGGGCGGTCTGCAAACAGGGCAAGGAAGGCATCCCTGGCAGGCGTGACCATATCGACAGCATCGGTGTCCATGGATTCTCTTTCCTCGTCGAGAAGTCCCTCGAAGTAGTCTTTCCAGAGAAAACGGATGCATCTCTGACTCTCGCTGAGCGAGCACAAGGCAACTTCGAAGGCGTAAGGCTCCTGCTGTAAACCCATAGCAAGATACTCAACTGGCACAAGGGTTCCAACGCCTCTGCCACTCTAAATGATGCGTTAGTCTTCATAAAACCAAATGGATCCGGCAATTCGTACCCTGAGAGCTATGCCTAGCGCATTGAGTAATGCGGTGATAAGAGTGGATTTACCCTTACCAGTACTGCCCCGAATTATTGCGATGACTGGATGCGCGTACGATGGTGTGGCGAGCTTTTCCGCTCGTTGCTCCATGTGCAAGAGCTCGGAGCTAGGCTGCTTTCTTTTGAGATCTCGGATAGCTGTCAATATGTACTGAACGACCTCTTCAATGATGATTCGCTCAGCAGTGACAAAGCCATCGCGGAAAGCTGGGACTTTCGCTGTGGGGCGTCCTTCTTCTTTGGGATCGTAGGGCTCGGTCGTCTCCCCGTTGCTGTCGTCGACGAGGCTGTCACTCAGATCGCTGAATAGAGCTGCAAGGTCGAAGGAAGAGGCGTGGAGCGCTTGCGAAATTGACTCACTTTTGCGCCTCTTCGACACGAAAGCATTTGTAGGAGGTGTTTCGATTACTTTCGATTCTTGAGGTTGAGTCTCGTTGTACATACGAGCTAAAGGCGCAGTGGGAGCTAGTGGCGAAGGCGCGAGCTCATCCGTATCGTCGTCCATCTTTTCTGGCTCAAAGAGCGGGCTTTCGCGGCCAGTTTCTTGCTTCATGTGGATGGGCGTCGTCGATGTGTGTGGTGTATTAGTCGTTACCATGCGCAAAGTAATCGAAGGCTCCTAGGCAAAAGAAAGGTAGAAGAGAGTGAGCTGGAGATGGAGGATGAGGAGAGGGGAGGATAGCCTTATATGGGTCTTGGTCACCGCGAGCGAGCTACAGAGAGGTGGGAGAAACGAGCAGGTGAGCGAGAGATTTGGCGCTACCATAAGCTACAAACACTGGCAAAAATACGCGCTGAGGTAGACAGAGAGGTGCCGGGTAATAGAAACAAACAGGTGATGGATAAAGAAAGCGACCATGTGTGAGTGCCGAGATGATCAAGGGCCTCAGCTAGAGCCATGTCGCGTCGGTACTCAATCATAATTGCCTGCCCATGACCACGAGATCGAAGTGTAAAGACGCTTCGCTTCGGGAAGAACATGTATCCGCGAGGAAGCGTATTCTGTAGATGCCAGAGCCACTACAAGACGTGGTGAGTGTGATTTCCGTGGAATGAGTGACCCGACTGGCGATCTGATTTTCCACGCGGTCTCACGTGACAGCGCGCTTCACGCAAAATTCCGTACCTAGACATCTCAGTCTTCCTACTGCTCCACAAACCTCCTCTGCAAATTCTCCAGAAAGCCACCTGATCTCTGCTGCTGTACCGCTGCCGGCTGTTGCTGCCGCACGCTCCCACTCCTCACGGGCCTCTTGACTCCCCGTTCCCTCTCCCTCTCCAGCTCTCGCTGCTTGTCCTCTGCGACCTTCACAAGTACCTCGACGAACTTTCCTCTTGCCTTCTCCTCCGCTGTGCCTTTCCACACCTTCGCCAGCTCCCTCAGCGCCTCTATCCGCGCCCCCGCTTTCTCCTTGCCAGCATCTGGGTCACCGGTGATCAAGTCGGCTATCTCGGAGCGCAGTGCCGCCGCAAACTCCTTGCCTTTCTCTTCTTGCGAGGTGTTGGCCTCGGGCCCGGAGACGGAGATGAGGGAGGATGTGATGGAGACTTCGGAAGGCGGAAGTGTCCAGTGCATTGCTTCGCCGAAGACTTTTATGACGGTTTCGAGGCGCGAGCGGACGGTCGTGAGGGTGCGGAGGGAGGTGAGATACTCGGGTGTTGATTCTTGCGGTTCGTCGTGGCGTGTTTCGGAGTCGTTCGGTTTATTTTGTGACGCGTCTTTTGGTAGTGTAGGGCTCTTGATATCGCTCTCCTGCTGCTCTATGCCTTTCTTGATCCCATCTGGCACGAATTTCGCGACGTCACTCTTCAGGCCATCCGTGAGGGTGTCTGTGAGACCTAGAGTCTCTCCTCGTAGCACCTCGACCTCGTATGCCAAGCGTGCTCCACTGCGCAATATGTCGTCCGTCAGTTGCGTAAGGATAGCTGACAGTCGCGTCGTGTGTGCATTGAGCTGTGACAGGAGGTCTTGAGTTTGGGAGGAGAGGTCTGCTAGCGAGGCGGCATGGCCTGTCTTCAGTGGCCGAGACGATGCCGAAGCCAGTGACAGCGAGGGAAGCGTGGCATTGAGGTAGTCGGCGGGGTTGAAGGTGGGCTCAAGGAATGGTGCCAGAGCTGGGTCCGATACGTGTGACGACTTGGAGGCCGTCCTGGCATCAGACACTGCCATGGTGTATCAAGAATCAGCACGGAGTTATCAAGGAGTTATTGCGGTGGTTCCTGAGCGCGCCAGGCCATGGTGCCGGTAGTTCGGGACGCGTAGACGAATCGAGTTCGCTTCCGCCGCGGCTCAAGCTTAGATGGTGGGGGAGGGGCGCGCTATGGGATGGCAAATGACGATGCTTGTTTACTCTGGCATTTCTTCCTCTCTCACAAATGACATAGAATCAAGATGCTGTATCGTCTTTGCGCATCTGGCTCAGCTTCATTGGTTCCATCCTACTCATGGCGAGGCTGAGACATGCGCCATGTGCGGAAGGCGGGGAGTGAGTGGCTGTGGGCGCTAGTTAGTGCAGCTCTCCACTCTCCACTTCATCGCAAGGCAGCAGAGCCAGAGCCAGAGCATTGCTGCACTCATCGCGAGCACCGCCTTTGCTTCCAGGCAGCGTTGCACGAGGAAGGGACTAGCGGTGCCAAGAATAGAGGCCGGTGAGCGTGAAGTGATCTGTCTCTTTTTCTTCGTCTCTGTCGCCGTCACTCGCTCTCTCCCACCTTACCGTGGTGGTCTCCCCCAGCAACATTTGAACCACGGTCTTCTTCACGACCGCGTGCCACTCTTTGGCAATTGTTGACTCAGAACGCTCCTGCCTTTTCTGCGCGCTCAGACCGCGACATTGACGTCACGCCCGAGCCGTTGCGAGCTTCACCGCGCCTGATCTCGACTTGCACATAGGTCCTCACCCAATAACCCGCACCACCTCGCCGCGCCCGACCAGTACCAAGTTTGCTCCACGCTCGCTCTCAACCAAACACAACACTACGGGCACTTCTTTTATCTTCTACACGCTCATACTCATTACTACACTCACAACATGCCGCGCAAGGCATTCATCGCCGACCTGCAGAAGGCCGTCGGCGGCGTCTCCATCGCAGGCATATCAGACGTGCAGACGGGCAACGACGATGGCGAGTTCTCCTTTGTGTGCCTCGCAGACGGCGAGCGGCTCAAGATGACCGTCTTGATACCTGGTATGTCCCTCCGCACCTCTTCACTCTCACCAGCATCTGCTAACACGCTCACAGAGCTCTCCGACTATCCCTCCGACCACATGTGCATGATCTTCGCTCCAGACAACGCACCAGCCTCCGTAGCCTCCACACTCAACACCATCTCCGACGCGGCTGCTGGCAAGACGATACCACAGATTCTGGAGCTGGTGTCAAGTCGACTGGAGTCCACCGACAATGACGGCGATCAGCAGATGATGGACTCGCAGGAGTTTGACGACTTTGAGGGAGACGAGGACGACGAGTACGAGGAGGAGTACTTCCCAGGCGACGAAGACATGCTCCCGCGACCGTTAGTCTCCGACAGCACTGGCTCCTCACGTGCAGGCGGTTCCACAGAGGCGACAGCGGCATTCCGGCAGCGAGTACGGCGCGATCTGCTCACAGCCAAATTCGACGGCTTCAAGGTCGGCTACCTGGGTGGCTTGATGGATGGACTGGGATGCTACGTTAGTCTCTCTATCCGCATCGCGAAGCTGGGTATCTCAGCAGAGGCCATGCAAGCATGGCAGCTTGAGCCCACTGAATACCTCGTGGCCATCTTCTCCTACCCGTCTGGATACAAGAATATGGACGACATCAAGTCCTTCGATGCTGCGCAGACACGCCGCAATTTCGGCATCCGTGTCGGTATCTCCACTTCGTACAAGCCCACGATGCAGGAGGCGATACAAGCTTTCACGGTGCTGAGTAAAGAGGACGAGAAGCGACGCGAGGCTTCGCAGGCGAATGATACACAACAGCTTGTTGTCCAACCGAAGGGGTTCCGCAACTCGTTCATCTCGCGGCCATTGAACGAGTTGCTTGAGCAGCGCTTCCACATGCTGCTTAAGTATCGTTATAGCGGTATGCCTTGGAGCGGTGCCGAGTGCTTCTACAACGATCAAGTGTTGCGAGCCTCACACACGACACACTCGGCTGGCTCAGAGGACAAGTACTATGAGCCTGAGCAAGTCAGCACGCTGTATCCCGGCCTGGTGACGGCTGATCACATCCAAGATTCGCTGATCGCTGAGCATTCTCTTCCCTTGGTGGGAATGCAATTCGTGCTCCGTCACTTCGTCCGCTGTACCGAATTCTGTCTGATCTGCTTCAGCAAGATGCCGGATGACCTACAGGCCATCAAACCGTACGTCTGCGACAACCCACTGTGTTTGTATCAGTACATGTCGCTTGGTTTCGGTCCGAGCATCGAACACGAGATCCTCTCCCAACCAAAGGTTGTGGATCTGCTCATCAGCTTCTGCTACACCAGTGCTCGCCTGGGCAGGCTACGAGATTTCCCCTCCGGTCTCAGTTTAGCTGTCCCACCGCCCAAATCAAACCAGGACTACACCATAGTCGATGGAAACCAGCATCGATACAATCCCGGCATGGTTCAGGCGGCACCAGCACAAGAGATTGCTCCACCGCAACAGGTCGCAGTCAGGGCGAGGTACAACGCGGCTACGAACGAGCTGTTATTCGATGATCGAAACGCTCCGTGCCCTGTCGTGAACGCAAACTGGATAGTTCTGCGAACTGAAGATGCTCCGGACAAGGCCATGCACTGCCGGATTCTAGACACGTCGCTTTACCCGTCTGTCAGGATTTCGGAGCCCATCATCCCGATTGTCGGCGACATGACGCAGCAAGCCAATTACTACGGACGCGCAGGTCAGCCTGCACCAGTGCCAGCGAAGCCTGTTCCAACATCTGGTGCTCCTGCACTCAAGGAGTTCCGCCCATCAAATTTTTACATCTACAGCCAGAATTTTGATGACCTCACAGACACGCAGAAGCGACAAGCTATCTCTGTCCTTCTAGATATGCTTCCACCAATTCAAGACATGAAGACGTATCTGCTCCGCAAAGCTCAGTCTCCACTGAGCTCGTGGGTCGACCGCCTCTCCCCCGCAGCGCTTGGAATCCTCCGATGGATCATTGCCTCCAACCGAGCATGCATCGTGCAGGTCGATGAAGAGGCAGAAGTTGCCGGTGGCCGCAAAGGCGAGGATCGTCTCTACGGCATGCCCGGGTGGGCGCAATTCCGCTTCGCCATGGGTGCTCCCGACAAGGAGCGTCGATTTATCCAAGCTGTGCGAGGAACGTCTGACCGCCTGCACCTAAAGTACCCTACGTTGTTCGCCTGGCACGGCAGTCCGATGCAGAATTGGCATAGTATCATCCGCGAGGGTCTGCATTACAACGAAACCCTACACGGGCGCGCTTTCGGGAACGGAGTTTACCATGCACTTGATGTCAATACCAGCTTGGGGTACTCCGGTATGGGATATGGGCCTTGCAATTGGCCTAACAGCGAGCTCAAGGTGCAGCAGGCCTTGGCTCTCAACGAGATCGTCAACGCACCCAAGGAGTTCACGAGCTCATCTCCGCATCTCGTCGTGCCGCAGCTTGACTGGATTCAGACTCGGTATCTCTTCGTCAAGACCAATGTGGACTACTCATCCACGGCAACCATTGAGAAGGGCTCTGCACCGCTCGAGTGCATTATGCAAGACCCACAAATGACTCCCAAGGGTACAGGAGGTTCACTGGTCATCCCGCAGCATGCCATCTCGGGCTCGCGGCGACCAAAGCCGAAGCCCACAAACGTAAGTCAAATGACGAAACACCAAGCCACGAACGCTAATTCACCGCAGAACAACAAGCGACAGAAGCCTACCAGCGGCAGTCAATATGATCCCATCGAGATCGACGATGACGATGATGCAGCAAGCATTGCCACTCTGGACGAGGATCGCGCTATACTTGTGGAGGATGATGATGTCTATGAGGTCCAGCACAACTCGCTACCAACGCCCAACTCTGTCAAGGATGACAAGGGCAAGTCCCGACTGGGTGGCTTCGCTGCAAAGCTCTTTGGCTCAGCTTCTTCCAAGCCTCTCACCGATTACGTGCCTGGTTCACTGAACTACGACACGTTGCCTATGCTGCAGATGCCGGCATGGGCGTCCCCGTCCGCAACTCGCTGCTTGATGAAAGACTTCAAGAACCTCATCATTGTGCAGAACAGCACCCCTCCCCACGAGCTCGGCTGGCACATCGATGAGGACAAAATGGAGAACATGTACCAGTGGATTGTCGAGTTACACTCGTTCGACCCCAAGCTTCCACTAGCGCAAGACATGAAGAAGAAGGACGTCAAGAGCATCGTTTTGGAGCTCCGCTTTGGCAAAGAGTATCCTATGAGCCCACCCTTTGTCCGCGTCATCCGTCCTCGCTTCCTCGGCTTCCAGCAAGGTGGAGGCGGCCACGTCACAGCCGGCGGTGCCATGTGTATGCAGCTGTTGACCAACGATGGCTGGAGCGCTGTCTCATCGATCGAGTCTGTCCTCCTCCAGGTGCGCATGGCTATATCGAGCCTTGAGCCCAAGCCTGCGCGTCTTGAGAACGGTGGCCGTTTGGATTACGGCGTCGGCGAGGCTGTGGAGGCGTTCATACGTGCTTGCAATGTGCATGGGTGGACTGTGCCTGCTGGCTTCCGCGAAATGGCGCTGGGTGGCACTCCGAATGCAGATGTGCACAATCCGTTTTAGGCGACGGGTGATCGTCGAAAACGAAAAGCTGCGACGGCGGAGAGTGCGAAAATCTCTTCATCCTGGCATGGCACAAGTCTTCCGCATCATCCTGCTCAACAAAAACATGGTTCTGTTCAGCGTGATAAGGTTCGACGCGCTCCAGGGCGTCTGCCTCACCCGGGACTTCCGAGGGTTCCCAATCCCCAAACATATGGTACGCAGCGTATGGACCGCATGTCACCACAATAGTGTGCGCTGGCATCATGTAAGGGAGCATTATCACTTGGCGTTCTGATTTACTTCTGGCAACTATGGGCGCACAGCATATGATACCTCATGATACTCTCTTCGGACGGAGTTCACATGGTCGGCTGGTTACATGGCATTCGGACATGGTTAAAGCTACGCGCTTGAAAATGAGCACATTGTTTGCTTCAATTCTATTTACACGATCTTGACTTTGTTTCGTGACTCGCAGATACCCTTGATTCGTGTTTCAGAATTGTCACTGTTGTGAGCGCCGTATTAGACAGATATTCTTTGGGATCGACCTCCTCGAACCCTCGTGCTGCTGATGAAGCTCAAAGATGCGGCACACTCAGACTCGCCAACAGCAGATTAAGAATGCTGAACAGCCCTTCGCCCAAGATGAGGCCGCTCGCCAACACGATGATTGGCGTCTCACTCTTTCCCTTCCACCGGCGCCACCACAAACTAATCAGCCCACCAATTGTACGTGCAAGCGTAAAAGACGGCGTATTGTACATGCCTGTATCAAAGTCAGCATCAAGCAACCTGTACTTCGTCAAGCAAGACTCACCAACAGCGACCGCAATCCCACCTGGCACATAATCAATCCACTTCCCCCCCTGACCCGCCATCTTCCTCGCATTCCCCCACACACGCACCACCGTCCCCACCGCAAAAACCACAGCCGCACCACCAGCCCACTCCTTAACCATAGGCGGCAACCCACTCCCCGTCACCAACCGCGCCGTAAAAACCCACACATACCCCGTCGGCACCTCGAACAAGCCCCCCGGAATCGTATACACACTCGTATACAGCCTATACACGAGCGCCGACACCACCGCGCCCACCGCGCTACCAATAATCTGGCCGTAAAATTGCGCACTCGGCGCCGCGCCGAGTAAATGCCCGCACTTGAGATCCTGGAGTAAATCGCCCGCTTGCAGCGCCGCGGACTCCGATATCGCGCCTGCCACCAGGTTGATTATAACTGCGTTTTTGGCGCCAGGGCCGGTGGTGGGTGTCACGAGCGCAAAGACGAGTTGTGTTAGTTTGGATATGCCCGAGACGGGGTTGAGGTCTGTTTCGCCGAGGGCGCGGACGCCCATTATTGAGAGGAGGAGGGCGAGGACGAGGGATAAGAGGGTGAGGCGCAGGGGTATGAGGGTGGGGAAGGAGATGTGTACTGCTATGACGCAGAGGATGAGGGAGGCGATGAGGCCGAGTATGGTTGTGCGGTTGGAGATGAGGTGTTCGGGTGGGGCGTCGGGTTCTTGGTCTTTGGCGAGGTGGGATTTGATGGCTGATATGGGGTTTTGGGATGAGGAGTTGGGGAGGGGCGTGTAGCGTTGTTGGCGGGAGATATTTAGGGTTAAAAGGTCGCGCCAGGTGTGGGATTGGAAGGTCGCTTTGGCGGTGGGGAAGTAGAGCTTTGCGATTGAGATGAGTGGGCGGAGGAGAAGCCATCCGAGACTGACTAGCGAATCTGCAAGCATGATGGCGAGAGAGATCCATACGATCCAGCCTTTGGAGCCGTTGGTCCAGTCGGACACGGGGCCTGGGGCCCAGCCTTTGTGCTTTGCGAGGGGAGATAGGATGCCCCAGCCTATGATGGCGCCGAGGAGCATGTGCAGTGTTGTCGCTGGGCCCATGATTATGCCTTGGCCGACATATGCTGGAGATGGGTTGAGTGTCCAGAGCCATTTTGTCGCTAGTGGAAGGCCCAAGATGGGTATGTCGTGGAGTTGTGGGATGAAGTAGGATACGACGGTGTATAGAGCTGAGCCGGCGAACGAGATGAGGAGGAGACGAATTTTGTCCTTCCAGTCTCCATCGCTGCCAAGTTCATTGTCCTGCTCCTGACGTTCTGCGTGGTCGAGCGATGGTCTTAAGTCGTGCTCTTCACGGACGCTCGAGCCTCGCAGCAGGCCTTGTGTCTCTTCTTCGCCGTCATCGTTGCCATCGCTTGTCTCTCTTGCGACCACATCTTTCGATTTCTCGTCCCCATGCAACACTCTGATGAGGAGCGCTGTTGCTGTACCACTTGGGAACTTCAGCTTCTCCCTGATGATCATCTCTTTTCGGAGCGGTACAGCGAACACGACACCAAAGAAACATATACCGAGAGACCAGACGATGAGCCGCCACAGACTGATATTCAAAGGTCCATTTTCTTCCTCGGTCAGGAGATAATTGAGCGCCGGAATGACGCCCACGAACCCGCAGCCTAACGGCATCGTTCCCACAGACCCAGCGACCGATTGAACGAGCACGTTCTCAACAGGCGTGAAAGGAAGCTTCAGTGTCTGGGCAACGACCTTGAAGTATGCGAAGCCGATAAGAGCTGATGGCATCGCCATGCCCGATACCCAGCCAGTCTGCAGACCGAAGTACATATTAGAGAAGCATATCACCACGCCAATCGCAAGACCGACAAGCACACCCCGCAGCGTGAAGTTTTGCGGCTGCGAAGCTTGTTCGGCAAGGTATTTCTGTGCGCCCGATCTGCTTCGACCGAGCGGCGCATCTTCGCGTTGTCCAGCTCTTTCACTCTCGAGGGAGCCTCGGTCCGGGGCCATCCTGGTGAGGTCCTGGAGCTGTATCGATTGAGACACCGTGGCGATGGTGGAGGAGATGGATATTTCACCTGCGCATCATGATGTGATTGGGTTGTCGCATGACGCATGCCGCGATCCGTTTAGCTTCCACGTGAGGCTGATCAACGTTACGACCGCGCCAGGCTTATCTCCGATTTGTCAGACTTCACCAACAACGAACATCGTGGCCTGCGACGTGATCGCTCAGCGAGGTGCTTGTTCCTGAGCTTGATCTTCTTTCGGTACTACCCTCATATTCCTATATCACCACAAGCGCGTGCAGACTCGACGCACGATGAAATTCTCCGCCGCCCTTCTGCCACTCCTGGCGGCCCCCTTCGTCGCGAGCGAGCACACCTCAAACTGGGCCGTCCTCGTGTCGACCTCACGCTTCTGGTTCAACTACCGCCACCTCGCCAACGTGCTCTCACTCTACCGTACCGTCAAGCGACTGGGCATACCCGACTCGCAAATCATCCTCATGCTGCCCGACGACATGGCATGCAACCCGCGCAACGCATTCCCAGGGACTGTATACAACAACGCCGACCGCGCATTAGATCTGTACGGCGACAACATTGAGGTGGACTACCGCGGCTACGAGGTCACAGTGGAGAACTTCATACGCTTGATGACGGACCGCGTGGGCGAGGACATGCCGCGGTCGAAGCGATTGATGACCGACGAAAGGAGTAATATCTTAGTCTATATGACAGGCCACGGCGGCAACGAGTTTCTCAAGTTCCAAGACGCCGAGGAGATCAGCGCATTCGACCTCGCAGACGCATTTGGCCAGATGTGGGAGAAGAAGCGGTATGTTGCAACAACTTCCTACCTACTCCACCACGTACTAACACCCGCACAGCTACCACGAAATGCTCTTCATGATCGACACCTGCCAAGCCAACACAATGTACTCGAAATTCTACTCCCCCAACATCCTCGCAACCGGCTCCTCGGAGATCGACCAGTCCTCCTACTCCCACCACGCCGACAACGACGTCGGCGTCGCAGTCATCGACCGCTACACATACTACAACCTCGAGTTCCTCGAGCAAAAAGTCACGACGCCGACCAGCAAGCTTACAATGGGCGAGCTATTCGACAGCTACGACCCCGCGTTGATGCACTCGGACGCGGGTATACGGTACGATTTGTTTGCGGGAGGCGAAGAGGGCGCGAGAAATAGGAAGGTCATGGATTTCTTTGGGAATGTGCAGAATGTGGAGTTGCAGGGTGAGCGGAGGAATGAGACGCAGTGGCGGGAAGAGCTGGCGGCGATTGATAAGATGATAATGGATGCGCGGAGACGGCATAATGAGAGTTTGGCTGCGAGGCCGGAGGCACAACGTACGGTGGAGGACGTCAGGCCCGTGCAAGCAGTGCGGAGAGAGGGTGCTGTCAAGGTGGATCGGGAACAGGGATGGAATAAGCAGATTGTAGGTGCTGCGGCGCTGCTTGGATGCGCGGGCGTTTGGATTGCTGGGAGCTTCTTGGAGTCGATGTAAGCTGAATTGTATTTTTGATAGTACGCGTTAATGATACCCCCAACCCGCAACACGGTATTCCCAGCTGAGCTTGCTTCAGCGATGATGGTATAAGTGAATGTCCAAGAAGCGACATATGAGACCGGGAGATTCCACATCATGTCCAAACCTGAAAGCACTCTATCATCCAGCATTACACAATCTCTCAAGCGATCGGACTACAGGCTGCTGTGAGAACATTACCTGAGCGCCTAAAGTTTGCAGCAAAGATGTACGACAATACACCCTACCTGTTGTCCAACGACGTGCCGATTCTGATCTTGCATATACCCTACATACTCGCTCCGGGGGAAAAGGCTGATACTGAAGATGCAAGCCGCAAGACAGCTCCGGCGACCTGGACATCTTATCTTGCCTGAGTGGCAAGTGTCATCGCCGATTGAGACTTTCTGCCAATTCTTGATGATGTTGATCTGGTGCGTTTTCCGCCCTTTTGCCAATACTTGATGTTGGCGCCCGAGGAAAACGTGTACACCCATCCTATCGGACATGCCGCTGCACCAGACTTGGGCTGCTCATCTAGCGTATGTGGGGTACCTTGAGTGGCGACTATTCCCTTCAAATATTGAAGATGTAAATTCCAGCGACGACGCAGCCGGATCGTCGTCGGGCCGTCGCATGTAACGGCGAGGATCCGACTGTTCTTATCGAAGTTGCATGAGAATATGGAGCTGTTTCGGGAGGGTCGTCGGGTTCAGAGTGAAGATGCTCGGTGTTGACTGCGATTCGTCGTGGGTACACCAGCCGGTTCTCTTCTGACATTTCCTGACACATATGCCCACCTCCAGGCAGCGATGACAGGCATACGACTCTGCAATGTGAGTTGTCTAGCGTATGTGGATCTGAGGTTACAGCTGCGGTTGAGCTTTGTCGGTCGCACGCTGAGTACGAAGGAGGCGTTCGCTAGCCTATGTGGGGTTGATCAAATCTGAGTGATTGCCAGGACAGTATTTCCAGGCATGGAAAGCGAGTCCAGAGTTTATAACGAGCATCCTTCGCGAAGCCATTTGCGAATGTCTCCGGTGGTGTCAGCATGTCCCGGATCGCCATGTTGATTATGCAGTAATTGAGACACCACCTTGCAGTCGTGAACTGATGCAGGGATGTCCGTTCCAGTGTTCTGCATCTTGATGACCTGGTGAGAGATACGAGATTGGGTAGACATGCATGTGAACCATGGAAACAGAACGCAATGTAGAGAAGTGATTGATACTGCAAGGAGTGAAAGAAAATACGTTGACCTTACTCAAACAACCAACTGCGGTGACCTGTCGACGAAAGGGACTCCAAACAACACATACCTCTCACGTACCTCCAGAGCTGCGATACCCTACTATGATGTTCGAAGCATTCGCAAGGCTTACCAGATCCTCTCTCGAATGAATGCCAGCCCTGCCTGCTTCAAGAGAATTTTCTGGCTAATCAGCCGCGTGTAGACGTGACAAGAGGTATTGTCGCGTGCAGGCAACCTGCATCTGGACCCCGACCGGCACGCTATCATCGCTGTATGTGCCTAGCTGATGCATATCTCGCCAAGGACACGATGGCCAAAGGATTTGGCGGAAACGACTATCAAGAAGGGCAGCTGACCTTGCGCAGTCTCATCGGCCTCCCTCGGCGATGTGTCATCGATTACAGGTTCGCAGACCGGTCAGTATGACAAGGTCTGTGATGTGATGCTAGAGAAAGCGCTCCTCTTGGCTTGGTTTGTAGGTTTGTATGATATGTGCGTGTGATGAAGCATGCAAGAGTTTTTTTGCTCGGAGAGCCGCAAGATCCTGTCGTTCGAATCGGCAGCACGCTACCACAAGCACCAGAGTAGCGGTGTCGGATGGATAGTGTTGATTTGCCAGCTGAACCTACCGATACTGAATGCAGGATAGTCTGATGCAGGCCGCACACAGTTTCACGTGCGACTTCTAAGTCTTGCGCTCGGAACTTTCGGCTTCGTACCGACGTGCATGTTGTGTAGATAACAAACAATGGCCTGGTATGCCGGGGACATGCTGAAAGGGCAAACACAGTCTCGGTGCTGATCGTCTCCATGATTGTGCACAGGGGGGAAGATAGTGTTCTGCAGGTACCCAAGTGGTGTAGAACAAGCATCCGTTGGTGGCAAGGATCAGAGTCGTTGGCGAATCGATGGATTTCTTGGACGCCAAGGACCGACTTCACGCGTGTCCAGACTTCAACGACCTTCCTCCACTTGTACCATGCATTGCTTCGACGCCTGAGCTGCCCCAAGAACCCGCAAGGGATGACTAGCTGTTGGGACCCTGCATGTAATCCTCGTCCTACTTTTTGTCAAATTTGACGACACACCGGGGCAGCCAGCAGACCTCTTGCGCGTGGTAGGGAGCAAAGGGCCGATCTGCATGCTCTCTTGGCCAAGCACACCGGATACTGTAAGTGTGAGCTGTAACCAAAAGATCTTGAGTTGACTGCGTGGCGCTTTGTTCGGACCAAAGATGAGGAAGCGGTCCGAATTGGGCCTACACAACCCCATCCGCATCCGTTCACAGCTCGGTCGCTGCTTATCGGTAGCGAGCGCATGGCGCATGACAAGTCAAACGCGTCAATCCGCGCATCTCAAAGTTTGTGGCAATTTCAGAGAATGATAGGTAGTGGCGGCGGTGTGAAGCCCTGATCGAAGATCGTAAGAGAAGGAGGCAGCGAGAGGTCTTACTAATACGGTTAGCGTATAATCGCGCCATCGAAGTAAAGAGCAATTGCGTGATGGCACGCAAGAGGTAGGTGACCGTGCGTACGCTCACCCACGCATGAAAGTGTCATTTTTCCCCACAAGATAAACTGCTGCTAGACGAGCGCCCGGACACCGCTCCCGGCTCTTACTGTCTATATAAGCACCCTTCGCGCCCTTCGCACGCGCACCTCCAAATCTCACCTCCCTTCAACAACCAGCACTACAATTGGTCGCGTGCCTGTCTACCACGGCTCACCAGCGGGTCCTAACCGAACTTTGTGCACTGCTCACATCACCAAACCGCTTATCCAACCCACACGTGCTCCTTCTACTGCACAACGGTACCATGGCCCCGAGCATTCTGCTCCAGCCGGAGTCGCCGCCAACCTCTTACTCTCACCCCACTAAGCAGTCTTCGAGGACGAATGGTGGAGTCTCACTCGAGGCTCATGCGCCAGTGGGTGGAAGCTACTCCTTCGATGGCTCTTCGGTCAGCGGCAACGGGCACGGGCACGTGAATGGCAACGGCAACGGCTCTTTCGCAGGCCACGGTCCCGCTGCGCGTCAACAGGACGGCCACGACTTCGTCACTTCTCAGTCTCTCCTTCAACAGTCTCAGAGTTACGGTTCAGGGAACCCAGCCTCTAATGGAGCAACGAAGAGGCCGAACATCTTGTACATCATGGCTGACCAGATGGCTGCGCCACTTCTGAAGATGAACGATCCGAACTCGGTCATCAAGACACCCCACCTTGACAAGCTCGCGAAGACTGGTGTCAACTTTGCCAGTGCTTACTGCAACTCTCCTCTGTGTGCGCCATCCAGGTTCACCATGTGCACCGGACAGCTGCCCTCGAAGATTGGTGGTTACGACAACGCATCCATCCTTGGCCCTGAAGTCCCCACCTACGCGCACTACCTCCGACGAGAAGGCTACGAGACCGCTCTAGCTGGTAAGATGCACTTCATTGGTCCTGACCAGCTACATGGCTTCGAGAGGAGGTGAGTAAGACATGCCCAATTCGCGAGCCAAGCTGACGCCACTCGAAGGCTTACCTCTGACATCTACCCCGGAGATCTTGGTTGGGCAGTAAACTGGGACAAACCAGAGGAGCGTCAAGAGTGGTACCATAACATATCGTCGATTACGCAAGCGGGCCCGTGTGTGCGATCGAACCAGTTGGACTACGACGAGGACACCATGCACAAGGTAAGACTCATGATGGGAAGATATGTTTAAGATGGCGACTTCTTTTAAGCTGGATGTGTTATATGATTTCAAAGCTTTGTCCTCTGCACATGCTGACCATAGCTACAGGCGCAGCAGTACCTCTACGACTACGTTCGATCCGACCCAGAGAAGCGGCGGCCATTTGCACTGACTGTCTCTCTGACTCATCCCCATGACCCCTACACCATGATCCGAGAGTACTGGGACCGATACGAAGGCGTCGACATTCCCATGCCCAAAGTGGAGATTGCGCAGGAAGATCAAGACCAGCACTCGGAGCGACTGCTGAAGACCATCGATCTCTGGAACAACCCAGTACCAGACGAGGCTAAGATCCGTGCCCGTCGTGCTTACTTCGCGGCGTGCAGCTTTGTCGACGACCAGGTTGGCAAGCTTGTGCAGCTCCTCAAGAACTGCTATCTCGACGAGGACACCATCATTGTGTTCTCTGGTGACCATGGCGACATGCTGGGTGAGCGCAGCCTCTGGTACAAGATGTCCTGGTTCGAGAACAGCGCGCGAGTGCCGATGGTCATCAACTGTCCGTCCAAGTTCGAGCCAAAGACTGTCACTGAGTCTGTCTCTACAATGGATCTGCTGCCCACCTTTGTCGACCTCACTGGCAGCGATGCGTCCGCCATCCTTCCGATCGACGGTGTCAGCCTCCACGAGTATCTGGTCTCGGACAAGCCCGGCAAAGACGAGGTCTTTGGAGAGTACATGGGCGAGGGAACCGTCACCCCAATGTACATGATCCGACGCCACCAGTGGAAGTACACTTGCTCCCTGGTTGATCCACCTCAGCTGTTTGATCTGAGCAACGACCCACAAGAGCTCGAGAATCTGGCCACCTCTCCTAAGGCGCACCACCAGAAGGTCCTCGCCAACTTCGAGGCCGAAGCGCATGCCAAGTGGGACTTCCAGCAGATTCACAAGGACGCGTTGAAGAGCCAGCGCATGCGGCACCTTGCTTGGGAGGCTCTCCAGTGTGGGACCAAGGAGAGCTGGGACTACCAGCCTCCCTACGACGATAAAAACCGTTTCATCCGCTCGCACATTCCTCTGGACGACCTCGAGCGCCGTGCTCGTTTCCCAGTGGTTGACTACCTTGGCCGAGAGAAGACTGCGGGCGCCAGTGCTCATGGCGTCGCCGGTGCATGTGGCGAGTAGGGTTTCCGTGACCAAAAGTACATCTCGGCTGCTTTGCAATCTCCTTCTTCAACTTTCGAATTGTTCTGCGTCAGCATGGAGCCGCCGACTGCCGGTTTCAACCTCATGTCCGCTTTGTCAGGTTCCTTCTGCTACGAATCAGTTTCCCATTACATGTCTTCTTTAGGCGATTTCGGCCTCTGCATCACAGCATTTGAGCCTGCATCTTTGAGCGGAAAAAGCGACATTTCGCATCACGAGCCTGGTCATGTAGTCGGGACTTTGCAGCAGCATGGCGTTGGGGCGTTGCTTATGATTGTAAATGATATGTCATGTCAGCATAGAATGATGCCAAATAAACGAACAAAAATCTCACGAGGTCTTGCTTGCACGTATGTGATGTCGTGCCATGGTGGTTACATCCGACATCCATCTCATAACTTTTGATCATATCAATGCATAGCATCTCGACTACAGCCGAAAAGATCATGGCGATACTCAAACGGTGATGAAAGCTACTGCCTAGGACTAGGCTCAACTTGACAGAGGTGAACGCTTTGTGATCGACAAGGGTGACACGTGAAGTGGCGTTTCGGCTCACGGCATCCGATCGATTGCGGCATCACCATCACTTCCGCACCACCACGCAGCTCGCACGCCCGTACAGCGCACCATTTCACATTTCAAGCTCGAATTTGCTCAGATCTCGTACTGATATCGGTGTGAACAATAGCCAGCCTCTTTCCTCCACGCAAACATGTCGACCGCCGCCCGCCGCCGCTTGATGCGGGACTTCAAGGTACGCCTCTGGTGCAGTGTCGCTATACGCAAGATACCGCACGCAAAGAAACTTCGCAAAGAGCTGTGCTAATCCGTAGTACAGCGCATGCAGATGGACCCTCCCGCAGGCGTCTCGGCCTCGCCCATAGCCGACAATGTCATGACCTGGTACGACTCCCGACATGCACCCACCCCGCACGCGACACTCCTGACGATCCCTTCTCGTCTCACAGCTTCCCCAAGTCAGAGCGTCGGCATGAAGGAGCGGATTCACAGCACTGTCACTGACATTGTGCAGGAACGCAGTCATCATCGGCCCCGCAGACACACCCTTTGAAGACGGAACCTTCCGCCTCGTCATGCACTTCGAGGAGGCGTACCCCAACAAGCCGCCAGGCGTCAAGTTTATCAGCGCCATGTTCCACCCGAATGTCTACGGCACCGGCGAGCTGTGTCTGGACATCTTGCAGAATAGGTGGAGCCCGACATACGACGTAGCCGCCATCTTGACCAGCATCCAGAGGTGCGTCCACCACGGAGGGGAGACGGAGATGAGATGAGGAACTGACGGATTACAGCTTACTCAACGACCCGAACACGTCGTCGCCCGCCAACGTCGAAGCGTCGAACTTGTACAAGGAGAACCGCAAGGAGTATACCAAGCGCGTGCGTGAGACGGTGGAGAAGAGCTGGGAAGACTGAGTGTGCACGATGGTAGACGAGACAAGATGGTATGGCATAGATTAGGAGTTTAAAGGCGCACGGGCAAGCTTATACCAGTCATCTCAAGGAGTCAATGGTGTTTGTGGCTGCTTTAGCCAGTCAGGCGCTTCAGGGGACATTTCGTACTACATGGCAGAGTTCCGCTAGCGAATCGAATGAAATGCTTTACATTTCGGAGACGTCTGCTTGGTATTGCGTTTTCATAGTCTTGCGGCAAGATGAAGGTCCGGCTCAGCACGCGTGTCTATTTCGATGAACAGTTTTGGTATCCTAAGACCTGGGGCGGCCTGCTGACGACCAAAGAGCTTTGAGTCGACAAGAAATACTTGGGTGTCCGATCGCGGCGGTTTCTTGATTGCTAACAATCCCATGTGTCAAACAAGGGCGACGTTGTGGCTCATCGGCGCATCCATGGACCAAGCCAACGCACATAACGACCTCCACCTCTTTTCAGGAATAAGGAGCCATCGTCTTCTTTAAATTCGAAGCCAGTATTCGAGTTTGGAATGGGGAACGGGTGTGGTGAGAGGGTCTCCACGAGGCATCCGTGGTGCATTGTGGGAACCTGACCTAGCGCGCCACTCTTCACACAAAGTTCCTAGGTACGCTCTATGCCTTCACTACGGCGAACCGCCGTTCACCTGCTTTTCTCCGCTACGGCTCCAAGGTGCATATAGATTCGCACCCCATCTTTTCCCATACTTCACCATCACTCCACACTCACCGTGCTCGGTAGCACATCCAGCTCCGCCTCAACTCACTGCACACACAATCAAGCACACTTCTTCCACGCGCCATCAACCACCATGACAGTCTTCGCCAACAAAGACGCCTTCCAAAGCCTCGGCATCGAAGCCATCCAACCCTCCGCCTCCCACGCCGCACAAGACTGCACCATCTGCGCCCAACCCCTCGCAATGCACCAAACCGATTCCAGCCCCAAGTCCAAACTGCGCGGCTACCACGACGCGGTCCGCATCACCGCATGCGGCCACACGCACGGCGCAGAGTGTCTCACGCAGTGGCTCAACGTCGGCAACTCGTGCCCCAAGTGCGACCGCATCCTGTTCGAAATCAGCGGCGACACCATCACGCAAGCCGACATTGATAATATCACGTACATGCTCGGGCCCATGTACGGCGAGGCACGCGTTAATGTCGCGCTGGTAGCGTTGATGGAGGAGCAGGAGCGCGATCATGCGGCGCTTAGGCGCGTGCATGAACAGGAGGTTGCGCGGCAGAAGATGGAGGAGGATCAGAAGGGGTTTGATGAGCGGTTTTCGATGGGTGATGATGATTGGGCGGATTCGGATGGGGAGATGGATTTTGAGGAGGGTGGGGACTTCGAGGATGAGGAGGATGGTGGGGAGGTTGGGGAGACTGAGGAGAAGGATGTGGAGGAGATGGTGGATGACGTGGATTGAGTGAGAGGAGTGCATGCAGAGACACATTAGAGCCTCCATGGAAGGGGCCCTTTCTAAGCAGATTGCACTTCCGGCGCGACATCACGCTGTACAATTCATACGCACAACCGTAAGAACTGCACCACGAAGTACATGGACTGTCTCGGCGCGTTCGAAGATTCAAACATATGACAAGAAATTCGTTATACGAAAAGAACATAAACCTGATTGCTCAACATGCTCTGAAAACTTGCAATGACCTGTGATGTAAGTTACCTACGTGGACCAAACGACAAAGAAAGGAGGCGTGACGAGTTCAACACGCTGGCGGATCTACACGTGCCTTGGCGCCTTCCCGTATCCAAGCCCGCGTCCAAACCAACGCTCCTCTTTCCCACCTCACTGCAACCATGTAACACATCCACATAACTCTAATCCTTAGTACAATCCCACCAATGCATACCTTACCGCCTCATCGAAAGCCATCTCCACAGCCGCAATCATGCGCATCCCTCTCTTCCGCATCTGGTACTCGACCACGTACACGACGCTCCTGCTCATTCTACTCCTCATCCTCGCCGTGACGCCGGCCGAGACGATATATCAGTCGATAAAGGATGATGAACTGCAGAAGCTGTTTGTCATTGGCGGCGTCTATTTGCTCACGCTCTTGATTGTGCTGCTCATCTACTCGACGCGCATCTACACGAATCGCACCGTGCTGTCGTCGATCCCTAAGCCTTATGTGCCCATCGAAGAGGGTGAGGTGGGCACGAGCGTTCGACGCATGGTTGCAAGGGAATTGAAGAGGAGTGCGATTATCGCTTGGGACAGTAGGCCGAGGGACCTGCACGGAGAGGAAGAAGGCGATGATGAAGGCGCTTCGAGGCCCAACACGGCAGAGTCCAAGAAGTCAAAGAAGAAGAAGAGCGATCATCACAGCATTGAAACCACGATCCTCCCCGTCACAGCAAAGAATCCGCCCTGGGGCCACGTCTCGCACCCCGGCTGGGCCTCGCCTTCGTCCGCAGACCTGCCCAACCTCCAGTACTGGAGCGTCATCTGCGAGCTCCCCAACCTCATCGAAGCCAAAGCCGTCTCCCTCGCGCCGCCCGACCCAGCAATCGAAAACGCAGCAGACCTCCAATACCCAGACAATGCACCACCGCTTCCAGACGCGCAAATCGTCACACTACTCCAGCGCCCACGCACAATGGGTCTGCGCAGCTACCTCGCGCGCCTCGCACAATTCGGGCTCCTCAACCCACCCTCCCTGGGCCCCACATTCCTCACGCAATACGAGTACGCGCGCTTCTCCACCGCGTCCCTCACGGAGCACGAATTCAGAAGCATCATGTCCGTCTTCGCAGATATACTCAATGGTATGACGCAGCTGGACGCAGACGTCATTGAAGAAGCGCGCGCGCAGAGCATACATTCCGATAACCGCAGTCTCGCGCCTACTGAGTCTGACTTGGTGTCTAGTAGCTCTTCCTCGCAATCACACGTTCCGTACCGAACACCGCAGCTTAGCCGCCAGCGCTCGGCCTCGCCTTCATCAGGATACACAAGCAGCACCGACACGCAGAGTCCCCAGACCGCTCGCACCGCGCCCTCACACCGTAGCCAAGGCCACTTCGACATTCCACGCACGCCTTCGCAGCGCTCGGTGTCGGACACGGGAAGCGTGTTGGTGCATGATGTTGAGAGGCGCAGCCCTTCTACTCTATTGCCCAACTCATCGACTTCGAGCTTGAGATCTGCGGGCTCTGTTATCAGACTGAGGCAAAACCCGAGTGTGGGCGAGCTGCCGTATCAGTATAGCATTGAGGGAGGATGAAGATGCCACGAGACAGACGACGCACACACGATAGAAACAACAGGCAACGACCAGACGAGCGACCGGCGAAGCACGACAGCGCCGACACTCCTTGCGAAAGGCGCATTGACATGCCGCGGATTTTGAGAATGACAGTCACGTCACGAAAAACTGGGTCTAGGAGGATGCGAAGTTGTAGGCAATGACGCATAGGACAACAGTAGCACAGAGGCACCATGGACACGGAGGCAAGGGCACGCAGGGTCAGGGCACAGGAGCGTGCAAGATATCATATCGTGATGACATTACTGTCTAACCTGTTCCGCCCAAGAACAGGTAGAGTAGGAGTATGCACGACAATGCTGGTAAGCACAATCCTGAGAAGCTCTGGCCTCAAGAGTAACGGCAGCCAATATGAGCTCTCGGTGCGAGACTTTATGCTCGCACTACCCACACGCCTTGCGGCCCACCGTACTGTGATCAATCTCTCCGTACCCTCGCGTAAAACATGCCTGCTGACCTATCGTGACAAGAGATTACTGGAGTGATTGCTCCCCTCGTGCAGATGTCTAGTTGTGCAGAAGAAGATTCGGGGAATTTTGAAACCGTGTAAAGAAACCAACCGTAACGCCATGCAATGCCGCAAAATGACTAGGGTGTGGAAGAGGTTGCTCGAGTCAACGCCATGCGCACCGGAGACGTGCGACTTGTGGCTCATCAAGGCTTTGCGCTGGTAAAGGCGCCTACGACTTGCGGAAGTCCGACAAGACGGGGTAGATGAGCTCGAACGCTTGGTAGATCTCCTCGCGGACCTTGGCACCAGTCAAGACGATCTTGCCGCTGACGAAGATGAGCAGGACGATCTTGGGCTTCATCATGCGGTAGATGAGACCAGGGAAGAGCTCAGGCTCGTAGGACGAGAAAGTGTGATGGCGCGAGGCAAGACCCTCCAAGCGAATGGGGAACTTGATGTCGCAGGAGCCGACAATGTTCTGGATCTTGAAGTCCTATTGAATAGTCAGCAATGGCCATGGCATGGCTAGCCTAGCACGACGTACGGTGAACTTTGCGTTGAACCCCAGCTTCTGGATGATCCGCGCATATTTGCGGGAAGCGAGGCGGCTATCGTCTTCAGACTTAGCACCGGTGACAACCATCTTTCCACTCGCGAAGACCAGAGCCGTTGTCTTGGGCTCACGGATGCGCATGATGACGGCAGCGAAACGCTTCGGGTTGTACTCAGCGTTACGCGCGTGCAGAGCGATGGTCTTGAGGTCTAGACGAGCAGAGAGATTGACGGTAGCCACGATGTTCTGGAGAGTGGGCACGATGCCCGACGGCACTTGACCATTCTGGGTATCGGGAGTAGCCGCAGGAGTCGCAACGCCGTTCGCGTTGGTTGCATCCTGTACGTTCTTCTCAGAGGACGGTGGGGTCAGGTCTGCATTGTGTGGGAACGACAGAGAGCCCGGAGCCACGAACTAGGAGAGAACGTTAGAACAGGTTGGAGTACATACAAACATCACCATGGCTTACCGTCTTGGCCTGAGCGGCGGTGGACGGATGCGAGTTGAGAGAGTTGGGATCCATGATTGATACTACGAAGGATATTCCGAGTTGTGAGCTCGAGAGGTGGAGACGAGGTCTTGACAGGCTGCGCGAGTCAGAATGAGGTCTGCGACGGCAGCGACGTGAGAGTGAGCGGACTACGAGATCGCAGCTGTAGCGAGGTCGGTCGACGCCGGTGAGAGAAGTGTGGATGGGTTTTGTGGGAGAGGTGAGGCCCGTACCGGACGCAGGAGAGCTACAAGCGAATGTGTCCCTCGCAAACGCTGACAAGAGTGTCGCGGATGGCTCGTGGCTGCCGGTGACGGCAGAGAGTTAGTGATTGAGGTGGAGAGAGACCAAAAGCGATGCCAGCAAGCCTTTGGCAGGGTAGAGCTCGAGATGCGACCTGGTGCGGAGGCTGCTCGTGAGGCTGTCGCAAGCGAATTTGGCTAGTGCCGATCGCAAAAACTGCAACTCGACTACCGAGAGAGTGTAAATGTGCGAATTTAGCACAAGAGAGTCCCGTATCGCAATATTAGTGAGCGCGCAGGAGAGAAGCTGGGCTTTCGTGCTGGCGTCGGCGGTGGATGCGGGAGGTTGAGGGTGGCAGTCAGGCTGGACAAAGCGCAAAAAGGATCTCAAAACGAAGGGGAGGCGCGGGGGCTTTATAGAGACTGGAGCCTGCCACTAGCGTGCATGGAAGGGGCTTAGCGCGCGCCTCGCTGCTTTAGCGCCGAAGCAAAAGGGGCAGCGACGAGCGGGCGGTCGTCATGCAAACGCACTCCTTCACCGCGCATCTTTCACAGTGCACGCTGCGACACCTGCATTGCGTGAAGGAGTCTGCTACCTACATTTGCGCAACTGTAGCTTCCCTTCACGCCCGCTGTCGACCTGTGCAGCGCCGTTGTTGATGCGGTGCGTCGCCGATGGCGCCTTCCTTTCATTACCAGCTATGACGCCGCGCGATGGCCCCCAAGACTACCAATCCTGGCTGAAGTTCGCCCCAGTTGCTCTCCAACGGCGCGAAGAGACGAGGCGACGAAGATTGTATCACAGCTGCCTGATGCAGCAGAGCAGAAAGTCGCTGCGAGCTGTCGCCGCCTGGAAATGCGCTCGAGATCCGAGACAGCTTGCGCGTCCAGCCTTTGTCACGGCAAAGCACCCCAGCCCAACACAAACGACAAAGACAAGGAGACAAACACTGCGCAAACGACTGCGAATGCATTCACGCGATGAAAATGGAAGAACAACGAACCAGCGATGTTAACGATGGTGCACACGACGAGCATCTTTGTGAAGTTACACCTTGTTTCAAGGCCTGCCGCCGCCAGTCGTGGTGTGACTCACGCTGCGCTGACCGGCAAGAACACATCGCCCGCTTCTCCGGTGAGTCCATGTCATCCTGTGCATCTTATCTGCACTTGATGGCCTGGAACACTGACGGCATTGCGCTTTGTGGGTCGAATTATTTTGGTGCATCTCCACTTCATGCTGGTAGTTGTGGGGTAATGCAGCAAGTTGCGGTGCCAAGCGTATGCTGACGCGTTTATCACATGCTACGAACGAGCCACCGACTTCGACGTTCAGTGTGTCCTGAAAGCTGAAACTATAGGTACGGGTGTTTTTGCAAGTGCTTGAGAGGTCGAAGAGGTAACACTGGTTGAGCCTCATTGATTTCCCTCGCTCCTCGCCCTGGTTCGACAGATCAATAAGGGATACACTGCTCCAGCTGCCACTGGGATTTTCTTCCATCCAGTGGCAGCGAACAGTGCCATCATGGTGCCAGAGTGTGCGACCAAGGCTACAGTCTGACTGTCGTCGTGCTTGAAAATGTCTTGCAGCAGTTCCTTGGACCTGACGGTATGTTCTTCGATGGTTTCCCTACGCTCCGGCTGCCACAGCTCGTCCTTCTCTACGAAGCCTTCTTCAATCTCAAAGCCTGGGTAAGCACGGGCGATCCACGTTTTGTCGCTCCGTTGGTCGCACGTGTGAACACCAAGTCGTTCGCGCAGCCCCTCCTTGATGACTGGCTTGATTCCAGGTTTGGCTTCGATACATGGAGAGAACGCGAGTTGCGTGGTGCGCAGACATCGACGCAATGGGCTTGCATAGATGGACTGCGGGAGAGGTACGTCCTCTGAACACCAGATGGATGCTATGCTCCTGGCCTGTTGCTCGCCCGTGGGCGTGAGCTCTGCATCTAGCCAGGTGCTATTATCGTCGCCAGGTAATTTGGCCCAATGGCGCTGTGAGATGTTCAGCTTTCG
>Ga0265798_10000877_pt1 | contig 48357 bp, 30 predicted proteins | sample P3T30metagenome_FD_192430 | JGI IMG/M metagenome (GOLD analysis project Ga0265798, IMG submission 192430) | Plant litter microbial communities from East Loma Ridge, Irvine, California - P3 T30 | ecosystem: Environmental > Terrestrial > Plant litter > Unclassified | place: USA: California...
ACAGTCGTGGACGGAAGAGATTGGTGTGATAAAAGACTGTGGAGGAAGGTGCGAGTCTTGTATCTGTTCGCCTTTTGTTTGTGTGAGGGGAAAACGGGAAAGTGCATATGGCTGCCTGACCCGTGACCGCCCTTTTCCAGCTCGAATAGGCCAGGGCTACGGCAAAAATGTAGAATGGTTTGAGTTTAGAGTCACGAAGTAACATAATTCAGTAGAGCTGTTGACGATGACTGTGCAAGTAAGGTGGCGAAGCGCTTGATGCTAAATTGCCAGTCAATCGTCTATCAGCTGTAGCCGACAGCGACGAGTAACATTGGACGGGTTTCGAATAGTAAGAAGTCATTATGTGAAGGAAAAGCGAAGACCAGAGGCAGTGCAGCAAGTCACACTTCTGATCACATGCGATGATACCGTTGCTGCACGACGTCTTGACCCCTGGTAGATGGTGTTCTCAGAGCATGCGTCATCGTCGACAGTCGCTGTCGCTACGTCAGATCTACTACGAGACGATGTTGCGTGAATCTGCTTTGTTATTCAAGCTTGTATAGTAAAAATGTGACAAAGTAAATCCGTTGTATCGGTATGTGTAGTTGTGGTTGACGCAAAGTGGCAGCTGGGTTACGTCTTGGCAACGCTCCCCACTTCGCCGCGGGGAAGGCATCAGCGCGCGACTCAAGACAGCTTCGAGCTCTCCTTCACGCCCACAAAGCACATTTTCCACCACAAATATGGCGTCGATAGCAGAGCAGTCGCCTTTCTTCCAGCAGAAGCGCGCCAGGGGCGAGATCGTAGTCACGGGTACAATTGCCACGACCATCATTCACCTTCACCCGAGCGCGGCTAACCGCAACAGATCCGCCCAAGTTTGACCTCGAGTCGTATATTGGCAACTACGCGGGTGAGCAAACAACAGCGCCTGCGCCCTCACCCACGCCCGCTTCTCACACACAACAGGCCTCACGCGCATAGACCGCCTGCACCACATCGGCTCGCACTCACCCTACCTCGCCGCCGACGCCTACCGCCTTGCCATCGGCGAAGCCAAAAGGGGCAAGAACGTGAAGCTGTATCTCGCGCTCGTCGAAGAGTTTGCCAGCATTGCGCCCGAAGACCCCGTGGCCCTCACCGACACGACGTGGGCGGAGAAGAAGACACGGGACACGCAGCTGGAGCAGGACCGTCTGGAGCATGAGCTCAAGTCGTACAAGAACAACCTGATCAAGGAGAGCATACGCATGGGGAACGAGGACCTCGGCCACTTCTACTACGACACGGGCGACTACGGCAGCGCCGGCAAGGCCTACATGAAGATGCGCGAACACTGCACCTCCAACAAGCACCTCGCCGACATGACGCTGCGCCTCGTCTACACCAACATCACCCAGAAGTCGTGGATCGGCGTCCAGGGCAACCTTGCCAAGCTCGACGCTGCACAGCTCAAGGGCGACGAGAGGGCCAAGCTCGAGCCCATTGTGTCTGCCTGCAGCGGCCTCTCCCAAATGGTCAACGGCGACTTCCGCGCCGCCGCCAACTTCTTCCTCCGGACCTCACCCGCATACCTCACCGCCGAGCCCGCCGCGGGAATCACGTGGCAGAAGGAGGCCATCTCGCCCAACGACGTAGCCACGTACGGCGGCCTGTGCGCCATGGCATCCATGGACCGCACCGAGCTGCAGGACAGGGTCCTTGCCAACAACGACTTCCGCAACTTCCTCGAGCTCGAGCCGCACATCCGCCGCGCCATCAACCTTTTCTGCGCCTCAAAGTACAGCGCCTGTCTCGAAGTGCTCGAGGGCTACCGCGCAGACTACTTCCTGGACGTGCACCTGTCCGCCGTGCTGACCAACATGCTGGGCCGCATCCGCTCCAAGAGCATCGTCCAGTACTTCATTCCCTTCAAGTGCGTTACGCTCGACGAGATGGCCTCCAAGTTCCCCGTCGCCGGCCACCGCATCGAGGACGAGCTGGAGGAAATGATCAACGACGGCACGCTGGACGCACGCATAGATCTCGTCGACCGCCTGCTCATCTCCCCGCCGACTAATCCCCGCCACACCGTGCACACCGAGGCCCTCGCCATGGCCGAGACGTACGACCACACGCTGCGACTGCGCCTCACGCGCCTTAACATGCTGGCTGCGGGCTGGGAACTGAAGTCTGACAAGGGCCACGGCGAGAAGATGTCTGGCGGCATGGGTATGAGCGAGGGTTTTGGCGCAGGTCTCCGCGGCATCGGGCAGAAGATAGGCTTCTCGTAGAAAGGGGTGACTAAGAGCGCTGTCCGCGATAACGAGCAGAGTATGTTTGGGCCTTTCCACAAGCACGAGAGAAGTGGTAGCTTTTGATGAGCATTTACATGGCGTTTTGAAGCGATGGGTCAAGGATTTGGCGCATTGGAGTCGAATGATGATGAAGCATACAGCATACCGAGCTCATGAACACAAATGGAACGAATACGTATTACGCATTTCGTTGAGTCCATCACACAGCCATGGTGACTTGCCATTGCATTTGTAAAGAGCCTCCATGATCATAATTACCAGTACAGTCCTGCTCGTCGTGAATCCGCAATCATATGATAAATGCTTATATGATTAGTTAACGCGGAAAGCGATGTTGGGTATCTATTCGTAAATCGCACGCGCCAGGGCCAACGCTCATCCCATCCCATGCACACTCAGTGACTCCGCGCAATGCACAATTAACTCCCCTATGTCCGTCCCGATATCCTCCCAGCATTTGAATACGTCCAGTCTCATCTAAACACGCCCGGCCCCCGCGCAGTATTCCACTGATCCTGCTGCTGCTGCTGCTGCTGCTGTGCAGTGCCATACCCATAATACGCCGCAGAAGGCCAAGCATACTCCGGCCTAGCGTAAGGATTGTTCGCGTCTACCGGAGTAGTCGTTGTAGGTGTTATGACTTGGGTCGGCATGGCGTTTTGAGCTTGCATAGCATTTGTCGACGTTTGAGATGAGATGGAACCCTGAGTCATGGTGCGCGTCATGGCCGCATACGGGGAATGATTCGTGTGCGTGTTGGCGAAATAGGCTGGATTTTGAAGCTGTTGGTTGGGCTGTTGTACTTGTTGAGTGGCTTGCATTTGTGTGTTCTGCAGTTGCTGAGGGCGCTGGGTGTTCGGCAATGGCTGGGGCTGCTGGAGCTGATTATTCTGCAGTTGTGGGGCTGTTTGGAGCTGTTGAGCCGCGACCTGCAATTGCTGGGTAGCAGATTGCATAGAGGCCGTCTGCAGCGACGGCTGGGCGTTAATGACGCGTTGCTGTTGCTGGGGCGGCGTGCCGACTTTGTTATACGCCACTTGTTGGGGACTGTTGTTACTTCGCGATCGCTGCTGGTTGAGCTGATTAAGCTGTTGGCGGTGCTGGGACGACAGCTGACGTTGGTGCTGCTGTTGTGGTTGGGCATGTGATTGTGCCTGCACTTGAGAAATCTGAGGACGATTCTGAGCCGGCTGTGGTTGTGGCTGAGGCTGAGGCTGAGAGCGCGGAAACGCACGTGGTGTCTGTATTGGAGTGGTAGAAGCACGTTTCTCCGATTCCAGTTCCTGTATCCTCGCCTTTGCCTCCTCGAGCTCCCTCTTCATCTTCTCCAGCTCCGACAGGGTGTTGTCAGCAGGGTGTACTAGTGGGACAATCTGAGCCACGGGCTGCTGTTGGTGCTGCTCGTCGATCTGCTGCGAAGGCTCCGAGTAGTAGCACTGCCGCGTCTTGTCGTGGCACGTCTGGCACACCGGCCTTACGCCGTCGCACTAAGAACTGTCAGCACCCATGTATCGCCTGCAGTGAAGCTGCGGCTCACCTTGGTCTTCTTTGCCTTGCAGACATCGCAGCTGTTCCGCGGCCGCCTGCGGACCTGTACGGGCGGCGCTGAGTGTACGGGTACGGGCATAGGTGGATGGCCGACATGCTGCGGGTGGGGTGGCGGCGGCGGGGGTGGAGGCGGTGGCGGTTGTTCGATGGTTGACTCCGGCGGTGATGGGTCGACCTGGATCAGCTCCAACAGCGAGCGGAGACTCTGTGCCCTCAGATCGCTCTCCAGCGACGTGTTGTTGTTGCTACTGTATGGCTTTGGGTCTTCCCTCGGGACGGGCGCCTTCTTCTTCTTGGGCCTGGTCTCGGTCGCCTCGCTGTCGTCCTTTGCGTGCTTGGGGCGGGCGGCTATCCTCGCCAGCGCCTCCGGGTCCGTCTCCTCGAGGTGCTTGCGGCGCTTCGAGTCTCTGCGCGGCGGCGGGGCGCGCTCCTCGTACGTCTTGTGCACGGGCACGTGCTTGTAGATGACGTCGAGCGAGTTCTTGGTGGCGGAGAATTTGATGGACAGCACGCCGCGGCAGTCGTAGACGGGCTTCGTGGCGCGCTTGCCCAGCTTGCCGCCCTTGCCGTTCGCGGCGCGGTCCTTATTGAGCAGCGAGTCGTTGCAGTAGTAGGAGAAGCGGAAGCTGTCGTCCTCGCGGCTGTTCCAGCAGTTGTGGAAGCTGTAGCGGTAGCCGTCGGTGCGCTGAATCGCGTCGACGCAGCACTTGGCAATGGCCCGCTGCTTGCGCATCTTGTCCTTGGGGTCGGCCTCGGGCTGCAGCGCCTCCATGATGCTCAGCGGCACCTTGTGCTCGTTCTTCTTCGCGCCGTGGCCATTCGCCTCTGCCGTCTGGTGGTAGTCGGGCTGGTACGCGCCATACTGCTGGCCGTTCGCGGGCAGGTAGCCGGGCGGTGCGTTCTGTTGCTGTTGCTGTTGCTGGTGCTGGTGCTGGTGCTGGTGCTGGTGCTGGTGCTGCACAGGGTGGGGCGGCTGTAATGATGCCTGCGCCTGTGCCTGCGCCGGGGGTGCATTCTGCGACGTGAGGAAGCTGGTCCCTATCCAGAACTGGAACTGGGCATCTGTATGCTGGATCGCCTCACTGTCTGGCGGCGAATCAAGGTACTTTCGCAATGCCGTCTCAAACTCCTCCAAGGAATGCACCTCGAAGTGGATCGTCTGCGCGAGTGCGTCTCTGGGCTGTCTCCCGCGCGCGAGCTGGACGGGCTGGGCAGGCCAGAGGGCGTTCTCATCCGCATCGCGAACATGGCCTGCAGGAGCGCCGTCCATGGCAGAACGACGACGAGGTAGAGGATGCGGGAGTGAAATAGACAGTTTTGCAGCGGTACCTTTAGTGTCCGTGACATCGATGATCCAATGTGCATGCAGGCCCACCGTCTCGGGCTCAATTCAGCCGGCGCAGCCCTGTTCCTCCAACCCATCATCACCACCCATGTCCCAGCACCAGGACACCCGATCATATACACATCCTTGTTATAGTCCTGGTCAACATGCGGCAGATCGTCGCAAGCTTCCTCCCGCCATCCTTCTTCGCAGCATGTAGCTTGGATGGCCCCAGCATCACTTCAGACCATCACCCCAGCCGTCGCGAGATGCCTCGGTCGATCGATGCGTCCGCAAATGTGTTGAGCTTACATGTAACATGGTCGCTTATCTGGGCGACCGAGTGGATAAGCATTCGGCCGCTCCAAAGTCCCCTCGAACGCCTGAATATCGCTTCACGCTCGATATCCTCATGAAGGCGTCATATCATAAATTCAAACAGTTCAAGTGTTGTCAAGTAATCATTGATGAATTGTTCAGAAACCCCAGTCTCCGCGCCAGCACGATCAGAGATTATCCTAAAGCTATCCTATCATCAAAGTCGTAAAGACAAACTCCAAACACCAAAAGCAAGTGGTATCGATCGTAAAAGCAGGCCCTAGTGCCAAAACCCAAATAAAACCATCGTACTCTCTTCTGGTGGTACAACAAGTAGTCGTCGTAATCATGTGTCATCTCTGTGTACGGGTCGACCATGTTGTTGTGCTTCCAAGCCATGTAACCTTTTTTGTCCGTGTCCTTGTCCTATATCTTGACGCTCGAAATCGCTGTCATGGTGAAACAAACATCGCTCTTACAAACTCCACTCCTCACCGCCGCCACCGATGATGTTATCCGGGACCCAAGGCCCCCTCTCCTCAGCCGTCGCGCCGTGCATCGCCTTCGCACGCTCAACAGTCTGCACATCCAAGTCGGTGACATAGCTCTTGCCATCCGGCAACTTCATGCGCACCTCAAACTCCTGGTCGAGCATCAGATCGTCCTTCCAGAGGCGACGCGCACCATCGTACACACACAGGACGCGCTTCTTCATGCGCATCTTGTCGGTCGCGCAGCCCCAGCTGACGGGGTAGTTCTTACGCTTCTTGCGCCCGTTGCCGGTGATGGCGACGCCGCCTTTGCTGAAGGTCAAGCCGGCGCGAGGGCCCTTGGAGTTCGGCTTGGTGACTTTGTTCTGGGAGGTGGTGCTGTGGGGAGCGCCACCGGTTAATTGTCAATGCGATTTCGTCGACTTGATGACGCCTTTGCCTGAGCGCGAGCGCCGGCTACCGTATGTGTCGTCGTTGTGGTCGTCGTTGTCGAAATCCTCTTCATCGTCGTCTTCGTCGTCGTCCGCGTAGCTGGGCACCGTGTACTCGATGCTCTTGGACAGGCCGTTGCGGTCCAGCGTTTCGGTCACGTCCTTGTCCTCGGCGACGGAGGTCAGCAGGCGCTGGTTGATGGCCTCGCTGGGGTCCGCTTGCTGCACGACGCGCAGCACGCAGTCGTCCAAGTGCTCGTAGAACTCTTGCGCGTTGGCAAAGGTGATGGAGCAGGTCGAGCACGTTCCCGCGACTTGCTGCACACCAGAGTAGTTCTTGCGGCCCGAGGGGCTCTTCTTGCGACTGTTGGGTGGATTCTGCTCCACGCCGTGCACCGAGGTGAGATGCCTCTTGAAGACGTCGGCGCGGTTGAACGACTTCTCGGCCGCTGACCCACTTCCTGGGCAGAAACCGCAGACCATGGTACCCTTGTAGTGCGTGAGCGTGTGTCGGTTCTTGTCGTACTTGCGCGCGAAACCCTTGACGTAGTACTCGCAAGTAGCGATCGGGCACTTCTCAGGCCTCTCAGCCCGATGAGTGAGCATGTGTGCCTTGAGGTCCTTGAAGACGCGGCCACACTCTGGCAGTGGGCAAAGGCCTTTCTCGCGTGTCTCGTTGTCCAGCTCAGCGCTGCTTCCGCTCTTGCGGCTTGTGCCGGATCGCTGTGAGTGCAGTGATGTGACTGAGCCTCGCCGTTGGCCGCTGAACTGAGCGTACGGGTGGTATTGTTTGGTGTGGAGGTAGGGGCTTGCGCTGCCTTGCTTCACGCGCGCTGAGCCAGGAGGTTGACTGTGTGATGAGCCGTGAGAAAGGGCCGGCGACGGCGGTTGCTCAATGACGGGGAAATAAGGCGAATTCGCTTGCATTTCTTGGTAGGGGCTGTGGGGTGCGAATGCGAAGGGCTGAATCAAGTTTGGATCTGTAGGCACCATATTAGCTCATGGTCTTGACCTTTGCAGGACTGCGGCACTGGGAAACAAACAAGATGACGACTCGAGAGATTGAGACGAACAAGGAGACGATGGAATAGAGACAGAGCACATAGAAGGGACTACGTCGCATCGGCGAACGACTTGCGACAAAAGAGAGTTTCTTCGACCATTGGTCTTGCAATTCGCCGACGCAGGTGTGACAGGAGTTTTGAACACGTTCCTCTCGGCTTGTGGACTAGTAGGAGATGCAACGGAAGAGCTTGAAGATGCAGTTGTAAAAGGAACTGTAGACTCACCCACAAACGTCTTCTCCGTAGCAACCATTCCGGGGTACTCAAAGCCGGAGGTGAAGCCAAGTCCTACTGAATTCCATGGCTCGTGGAAGTGTGATGGGGAGTCCATGGCAGAAGAAGATACCGAAGCGCTAGACTCGGACGAAGCTGAGAGCACTGGTGGCTGTTCGTGGAAAGAGTGTGTTGTTGAGTGAGGAGATCCAGCCGGGGTGTGGAACTGGACTCCCTGGGCGATTGCATCGTAGTGAAAGTGCATGTCATGTGGTTGTGGAGCCGCAGCCATAGAGTCGTATGGGGCGCTGAACGTTTGCTCCATGCCATATGTTGAGGATGGCATAAATGGCTGGCTAGGAAGTTGATACTCCATGTGTTGTTCTTGGTTATTTGAGTAGAGCTCGAAGTCGTGTTGCATATTTGACTGATATGGGATGAAGTCGACCATGTTGACTGATGTGATGGGTGAAGCGACGCAGGGCCAGAGGGTGATTCTGAGCAGCTGCTCAAAGCTTTTGGTCCAAGATCGTCAGCGTAAGCAGTAGAGAAATACAGCCCGGTCGCGGTGTAAGAAAGAGTTCGGTGGGGCTAGCGCGTCTTATACACCAAACAGATCTTCCAGGGGAATTGCTCACCTTGCCTGGGTCGCGGCCGAATGAAGGCTGGGATCGTGGTACTTGGTCGGCGACGAAAGATTATCGTCGATGGTACCGCCGATCTTTTGCTGCTTTGGTGGTGAATGACAGCGGGATCTGCTTTCCGAGGTGGAAGGCTGGCTGGCTGCAGGGTAGCAAGCGATGGACAAGTCACGAAGCGGGAATGACTTGTTCCTGAAAGGGTGTTGCAGGGCGTCAAGCAGTGTCTGGAAGCAGTGCTGTGTATGCTGATCTGAGGCCTGGATCTGGACGGTGCTTCGGGGGCGACATTGGGTTTATACATAAAGCCTCATAGACCGCGATGGCCCCCCAGCACGCACAGAGCTCGAAGCCACAACATGGCACGCCAAACCCCTGCATGGTGGATTTGCTACTGCCCTACGCTCGGGCCATAGCCTGAGGTGGCAGATTGGGAACGGTCAGAGTGCGCTAGGAGAAAACAAAAGACACAAAGTTACCGTCCGCCGAGAGAGCAGTCCCCGCCACGATCGCGCGCCCCGACCGCTTTCTGGTACGACGAGCCTCGTAGAGTCGCGGTGTGTCCGGCGGGCTAATGAGGGCGTCTAGCCCGATTAAAGAGCGACAGATGCGTGCCGGCCAGTGAGGAGCCAGCGCGTGGGAGGCTCCACGCCAGATGTGGAAGATGTAAGCGGATTAGGCAGGGGCTCTCGACGATGTGCACGCTAGACCACCGCTTCGGTCGGGGAGCCAAGGGCGCAAGAAGACACACGGTGGCATGTTCTGCTATTCCGCATGCCTGGCGCTGCCTGTCACTGTGATTCGCCTGTCTGCACTCGACCCGGTCCGCGATGCGGAAGCTGTGGCTGGTGAGCGGCGGTGCAGCGCTATATGACGTCTCATTGGACATGGGACGGCTCTAAATTTACTTTTGGACATGCTGGGAGGTGTGCTAAGCGAACCCTCGTGGGGCTTGTGGGCGCAGTCACCACAGGGCAGGCACCACAGGATGCTGACCTCACCGAGTTTCTCATACATTTCTGCGTGCTGCGCGACACTGCGATGCTCCCTTATGACAGTTCAGCGGCCCACAGTGCGTCATAAAAATTACCTCACCGCTGACATCGTCCGGAATGTGAAGCTCGACACCGACGTGGAGCTGCCTTCTTTGCTGTGGGTACCGTCCTTGATAGCGACGGGTGCGCTTCGACATGGCGGATGCAGCATGGTTTCGGTGGCTTTTTGCCAATGGCGGCGGCACTGGTGTGATCGCGTATCTTCACACCACCCAGTCTATCAAGGTGACCCGCCTGCGGGTAGTTCCAGAGCATAGCAATCTCGCTGAGACGGTCTCACACTGCCCGTCCTCACTGACACGTATCTCGCATAGCCAACCCGGCCAGTGTTGGCATCACGTTCCGTGTCCAATAGGTAATGCCACCGCCCGAGCAATTCTGCTGGCCCTCCTCGTGGTCCCTGAATCCTCCTGGCCCGCCCACACGGATAAGGTTGCTGGACCGCCAGCCTATCAGACAGGCACGCTGGCAGATCGTGAATACAGGCCTGTAGTGCGACCGCATAAATATCGATTGTGTCACTAGAGCGATGTTCCCCAATGGCATGCAACGCAACCCACCAATGCGTACGGACTTCTTCAGAGGCACCACGCATTCCAATGTGCCTCCAACATGATTGAACAAGGCGCAACGCTAACCCGATCACATGGCCTTATTTCTCACGGTCCCTAGTTATAAGTTGCAACCGTTGATTCTAGCATTTGCGGGGAAAAGCTACTGGTGCCGCGGAAGACACCAGCAGGAAGACTACTTTAGTTCCAGAGCCCCAAGGAGCCCCAAGCTGTTGAACACCACGCGATCTCGTTACCGAGCAATTCTGCCCTAAACTGATGGCCGATTCTGGGTCCCAATGTTCCGTCGATAGGGTTCTGCGCGAATGCTAACTGTGAAATATGTTTCGTGGGGTAAGAATTCCGATGCCGTGGGGGAAGCATTGCCAATAACGCAATAACGTGTATTATGAGCGCGACTAGACGAGTACGGATACTCATCCTGCGTCGCCGGAACTGACGTTACCACAATATACCGAAGGAAGCACGAAGACAGCATGTCTCAAATGATACCGAGCCTGCGCACCGCCACACCACCCTACGCTGGGCCTAAGAATAGTGCCGCATGCTGGACATCCCAGCAAATCACATCGTCTCGTCACCCCCTTAGAACGTGCATGGTGCGCCCGAAGCAGATACCCGCATGCACGGCCACAGTTCCATACAGCCAGTCCAGATCTCCGTATAACAAGCATACCCTGTATGGCATGACTGGAAAGGGCCGACAACACACAGGGCTCAGGCTATCGCAAAAGAAGCTGCAATCGCGAAGATCCTTGCCGGCCCTTTTGATACGGATTTGTGAAGATATTAATCCTCATGCCTGCTCGGTATTTACCTGTGATCCAGAAAATGCAGGAGCTGTTTCACTCGTGTTGTTGTCGCTCAGGCTCTCACCTTTGACTGGTGCTTGTTGCAAGTTGCATTTATATGACCGGGCATCCTGCCGGCTGTTGAGGGCGCTTTGCTGCGTGGGTCAATCTTAACCATAAGCTCGGGGTGGTGTTGCGCCGCCGTCACGAGTTTTCTGACATTCGTTCACCCCCACACTCCAGGCTCGAAAGTTTCTCCCCAAACGTGTAAAGGGGCCTCGAACACAGACACAGATTGGGGCCGTTTATTCGGACATGCAGTGCCTCCGTTGAGGAGAAGGTCGGGACAAGTTCGTCTCCGTTAGTCTTGCCTCGCCAGTGAAGATGGCCCTGAAGGGCTAGTTCTCTTCGCTTGCCCTGGCACGCGCCGCGCGAAGTGTCTTCCAAGAGCGTCCTCTGCGAGTTGCGTGGTACCGAAGCTCATTAGCCTGTGAGCCGCTTCGAGAAGGACACACAGCGAGGGGTGCTGCACGCAACGAACGCCAAAAGCCACAGAAGCGGGTGATCTGCTCGGTGTCAGGGTACCAATATTTCGGAAATTCCCAAACCTCTGTTTGTGACTCTCACGGACCGTGCCAGTGGAGATCCAGAGACAAATGACAGGCAGTCGATTCGGTGCCACGCATCGAATCACAAAGCGATAGCGCTGTGCTGCATTCCACGTTCGCACACGTATGCTGTGCGAGTATGGCGTGCCAAATATGGAACTGTCGCAGCGAAACCTCGCATTCGCATGCGTTTCCTTACGATCAGTCTACACAGAGCGTTGATTGTAGTCATACAGCTGTAGACGAGCAGGAATGTGGGCCGCCGTTAGTCGGTCTCGCCGCAACGTGGTGGTGAAGTGGTGGAGAATTAAATTGATGGCGTCGGCCTCGCCTAAAGTCAAACCCCGCAAGAAACGACGACCGACCGCGTGGTTTAGCGTCGAATACAGATCCTTCCCGCACTGCACCTTGTCTGTCTTGGGACGTGACCAAGCCCTGGCCGCAGGCCGACGGGGATCCTGACACGACTGTGAGTTTGACTGACCCGCCTGCGACGATTCTGCTTTTGCTGCCCGTGGGCCGCCAGATTTGCTGATCCCAAGGAGTGGTCTGATCTGCGAGCAGAGCCTCATGTCCTACCCAGTCCTTCTCATGCATTCCTACCCAGTCCTTCTCATGCACGCGCTGATGCTCATGTTTGTGCCAAATTATGCAAGCACTGTCACTCAATGTGGTCCAAGGCTTGCGATCCGCCCAATCGTCGTTCTCTGCCAGCAGCCGCTTCGGGAGGTGTGTTGGCAGCCCTCGACTGCCGCTGGTATTCATTTTCCTGCACCAGACTACCAGGAGGGTTGCTCGTCAGCCAGCCGAAACACAGTGGCTTTGACCTCGCTTCGTGCGCATCATAGGTCTATCTTCACATGCCATGTAGGTATGATAAGCCAATCTCACAGGGTTGTCCAAGTCGCTGGACCCTGTAATCATGAAAAAGTCAAACTGGTTCAATAATTCATAACCTTTTGCAAGCCTTGCGACATCTCGAACATGCTTTTGAGATCTCTGGGCTACGGGTACGCGTCCCGGGCGACATGATTGCTTTATTTTCTAGGTATACCGACGTAGGGCCGTAGGCTATCTCTCGACCAAAGCTCTTGGTACCTTTGATTCTGGACCCTTTCTCGCCAACCCCAGCACTGCGGGACGAGCATTTCGGGCCAAATATTGGAAACCAGATGCATTCGAGTATGGTGCAGGATGCTGTGATGAGTCGCAAGTCGCAACAGGATAGATTTCAAGTCTGGATGTGTGCGACATGGCCAGAATCACGCGCATGTACGGAAAGTTTTCTTCTTCGGCGACCAGAATGGCATCGCGTAGATTCTGTTCGAAGTGACTTCGAATACGTCTAGAATTACAGTTCGAAAAGACGCAGCCTCGCGTGTGCTTCGTCCGTGTGCTTGATTTGCCCATGGCCCGATAGCATTGCTCCTGCTTCTGCACGCTCAGCATGTCTCCTTTGCGACCCGCACCTTTTCGGGATCAGTTCCTGGCGGATGTTCGTTTGGCAGCAGCTTTTGCAATTTAGATGTCAATGTGAAGTGGAAGTGAAGTTGATTGTGGAGGCGGACGATGAACCTGGTACTTGGGTACTTTCTGTTCAGCTTCGCGGGCTGCGGCCGAGTTGGGAATCACGTCCGACGCCTCATTTTCCACACCCATCAGCTTGTAGACTTTATTTCGACGACCGCCAGCAGAGAAATACCATAGAGAGGCACTTGAAGTTGATATTCTCTGCCAACGAAGGTAAGGGGCAACAATCATGAATTGCTGTGCCGCTTACGTCAGCCAACTTGGACCGAGATCAGAATTCCGCGTCTCTCCATGCGATTCACAAAACTCGTGACAGCTTCGCCAGCGTAAACACTATTGGCTGCAGCGTTCCTTTCACCACAATATTCACCGGTGCGCCGAGGTCGTTGTCATCGCTCCCGACGCCAAATTGCGACAAGTGAAAGGCCCGCACACGAAATCTGCGCTGGATTGCTGAGAAAACGAAGGTGCTCGGACCTACTGCGTCAACCTTCAGGACATACTGAACGCCAAAGCTGAGGACTTAGTAAGGTCAAGCGATTGAATCAGCGCGAAACAGTTGACTACAATACCGCGGTAGGACATCCGCTGCGTCATGGCACGAATAAAGCAAGCACCAGGCTCAAATGTGGAATTTCTCGAGGCCTCCCGTCGTCGGCGCGAAAGGAAAGCACGCGAACAAATCCACGGTTCGTCATCCGAAGAAACGTTGACGGCTACTCCTGAGCCATCAGAGTCCCGGGGGCGCAGGTCGATGGATACATGTTCAAACGAGCAGAGCACGCGATTGGCCAACGAACCAGATTCCAACTTCCCACCAGTGGGCCAAGACTTGACGACACTTTTCTCCCAAGGTGAAAGTACCGAGATCACCGCAGACGCGACATCTCCATATGTTCAGCCTACCAATGGCTGGCTAACACAGGTTCAGCGGGCCAACGTTGAATTTCTGTCGGCAACTACTTTAGCATGCGGCCCACCCATGTCAGTGTCCAGAGACATTACATCGAAAAACATCAACGCAGACGGGCAATATCTCTCCGGTTCTCCACCACCCCTATCATTAGCACCGACCGACAGAAAGGGCCCGGTTATGAGCAACGCTCCACAAGCTTCCGCTGCAAACACATCCTTCCTCTCGGGACCGCACCATCCACGGGCACGTCAGAATGTGGAAATTCCTCATGAGGGCGCCAATGGCATCGAACCGCATTATCAGCTACCAGGCAACACAGACTCCATCCAAAGCATGCCGTCATTGTACACAAGTCTTGAGCATCTCCCAAAATCTATCAGGCTGTTACGCATCGAAGCTGGACCAAGTAGTGCTTCCTCTGATGATGTTTACTGTGTTCTCAGCATAGCACAGCCGTGGCATCATCCTGTGTCTTATGATTGCTTGAGCTACTGCTGGGGCAGTACAACAGCCAAGTCACAAGTCCTGATCCGGACTCCTGGGTCACAGTATCGTGCGGTAACAGTCACAGCCAACCTGTATGATGCGCTTCGTAGTCTCCGGAACACTCATATGTCCATGTATCTTTGGGCGGATGCCCTGTCTATCAATCAGGCTGATTTGCGGGAACGGGCATCACAGGTGACTATAATGAAAGACATCTATAACATGGCGTCTTGCATCGTTGTGTGGCTTGGGGAGAGCAATCTCGGGCTGGCTCGCGCAATAGCCAGTATCTCTGCCATATCAAAAACGTTCGAAGCGGATATACCAGGCATCGGCAGTATCACTGGGACATCTGGACTTCACATGAGAGCTGCGGACGTCAAGCGTCTCGGTTCCTATAACGGCAGTACGGCTAAGGGTGCATACGAAGCGTTGGGGGAACTTTTCTCGTTGCCTTATTTCCGTCGTGTGTGGTAGGTGCTCCTTGATAAGGTACGCTGTCGTAGACTGCTAACTCATATTGTCGCCATTCAGGGTGCTACAAGAAGTTACTGCGCATACCACCGTCACTGTCAGGGTCGGTGAGCATGATCTGCCCTGGAACTCGCTTATCCTCGCGGCGCTCTGGCAGTCATCTTTCACACGATCACGTACCGCGACAGCGTCCAGCAGTGCCATAGACACGGGAGCTCGAGGCTATCTGCCCGAACTTTGGCTCGGGCTTATACACACACGACCTGAAAGAGGCCTCTCGATGGTGGAGCTAGTGTCACGTGCAAGAGACTTCGAAGCTACTGACCCAAGGGACAAGGTTTTCGCACTGCTTGGTTTAGCCAATGACATCGGAGACAGTGACAGTCGAATCAGTGGGCTGAAGCCAAATTATGCTTGCTCCAAAGAGGAAGTGTACTGCACTTTCGCCAAAGATTACATAGTAAAAACGAAAAAGTTGGACATTCTATCGACCGTCGATATATTTTCCACCAGGACCCGTTTAGAAAAGAGAGTGTCATGGATGCCAGATCTGGACGTGCCTACAGCTACCATAAGAGGATTTGGTTTCCCACGAAAGTACAATGCATCGCTCTCTACTTCCGTAGACTGCACGCAGATTCGCTCCAAAGCAGATAATCCATTTGTCCTATCACTTCTCGGTTTCACTATCGACACCGTGCGTAGTGTTAATCAGGACGTCGTGACCTTCTCCCGCGATTTGAAGGTGTACGTCAGTAATGGCAATGACGCGGTAACGACACTGTGGAATGAGCATGTGCGGCCTTCTCAACAACAGTACTCGGGCGAAGAGCTACTTCGCCGCTACATCAAGCTACTAGCAGCCGCTGGATTTGCAGTACCAGCTGAATTTCCTGTATGGCCTCTCGGTCGGGTCGTGCCACCTCGCGAAGTGCCGTCACTTATCGGCGACTTTGCAGCATACTGGAAGCGCACCGATCCGGACTTCAACGACTTCGGATCCAGTATTCGGGAAAGCCTGAAGCAACAAGTTCGCGGTGGTGATGCAGACCAATTCGGCGTGCTAGTCGGCAAAGCCTGTCATGAGCGGAAGTTCTTCACGACTGCTGATGGACGCATGGGACTATGTCCACGGGGCACGCGGGTTGGTGATGCGATTGTCGTCTTGTACGGTGGGAGCGTACCGTATGTACTTCGAGACGTGGGTGGACATGATTGGAAGTTTGTGGGCGAGTGCTATGTTGATGGAATCATGTTTGGCAAGGCCTGTGAACGTCGAGTAGGTGAAGAGCTATACCGTATCGTGTGAAACGGCCATTAGACCGAGTAGCCCACAAACACTTCACAATCCGACAGTCGGTCCTGGATGTAGTCGCATCAGTTTCACCTACGAGTGCTCGTTACGGCGTGCCCTCCCACCGCCGACAACTTACCACGCTAGCTCCGCCACCGGTTACCTCTCAAGCGAGACTTCATGAAGGGTTTGAGGTGATCGATCGAGTGAACCACGGTGCTGTGAACCAATGCGTCAACCTTCAGGACACACTGAGCGCCAAAGCTGGTAACTTAAAAGTCAGAGACCATCGGTACAAGGTCATGAGTCAGGGCGGCTTCGACATGTGAACGCGGGGCGAATGGTGCCATGGATTTGACGTGGTATCAGTGCTGCTCACACTTTCCGCCCCCACGGCAGCCTGCACCATCGAGCCACATGATTGGCCCAACCTTCGAAGGGTGCGGCTCGATCTAGACTTAAGCCCACAGCCTCAGCTGAGACAAACTTTGCATCCATTGTACCATGTATAAGATGCGCCAATCACGCATAAGTTACAGGACTTTTCCTGAGTATGCTCATTGGCGCTATCACGCTATCGCTTCCGGCGAAATGCAGGCACTCTTCCTGGGGCTCTCCAAGCCCTGAATTTCTGTCTTTTCCATCCTGCACAGAGCCGATACATCTCTGGAGACTGTATATTAGTGAGAGCACGGATACCTATCTCGTCAGCTACCCCCAGAAGTCTTTCGAAGGCGCGAACCCGATCGTCTCATTACTCAGCGGCCTTGAATATTATTTGCAAGCGAATCAACTGGTGCAAACGCCGGACGAAGAAGTGTGGCAATGGCTTCTCGACCATCGAGTACGAGAACGGATTTCACACATTGCCAGCTGGCAATGTAAAAATTTCTTGTGTCCTTATGTGGAATGGGAGGGCAACGCAGATATTGCTGGTATCGGCGTAGGTATTGAGAATCTGCATAGAGGCCTTTGCTGAATAAACATAAGTTAGATGATAATCACGTACCTTGTGCAAGCAGTTCTGGTCACCATCTACCTTTCGGTCCTCCTGTCAATACACTTCGACAAGATACCCAAGAAACTCAAGCGGAAGCACTTCATCTCTAGGACCGCATTGGCCGTGCAACATTCCACCTCAACGTTCCTCGGAGCCTCCTTCGTGTTCTCAATCGCCATGCTACTCGCTACGATAGTCTCATTTGGCAGACTCACGCAGCATCGCCTACCAGGGACAAGTCTCTTGACATGGGCCTTAGGCACATTGATGCCGATCTGCTCCATCCTTCCGGTCGTTCAGCTGCAGCTGGTTGCGTCACATATGCTTCGACGATGGAAAGGTAGGACGGCTTTATGGGCTGTACTCTATGTTCTTCTCACAATCGTTCTTGGTTTGAGTACTAACATATCTCGATCAATGCGCGAGTTGAGCATGTATATCTATCGATGGCAGGATGAATGTTTTGAGTATTATACTCTCATCTCTATGGCTTACGTTGGCTGGGCCTTTGCTGGGACACTTATGTCTGGCATGACCTGCTTCTTCATTGGTTCCGCGTCCTCCTATCTGTTTCGCCGCCCACCAAAACTATTGGGGCCGGCCGTTATTTCTACGTTTTGGGTGGTCAAGCATCGTTTTGTCGTTTCTTTCGATGTGGTCCTGCCTAGGTTTCATGCTCAACGTTCAGATCCAGACAGCAGGGCTAGGTGGGGACAACAACAGAGACAACGAATGGTCTTTCGGTCAGGTACTGGCACTCGGGACGTGGGTGCCGGTGTTGGTACAATTTGGATATTTGTGGTGGGAAAAGCCAACGGTGGCTTTGAGCGGGCGACTGATGGCGCCATACGAAGTGGTAGAAGTCTCGAAAGAAACCAAGGGCTTCGAACTGACTCGTAGAGGAAACGTATGAGGTAAAGATTGAGATGCCGTCAATTGTATCAGCGAAGCCTTACCGGAAACTTCGAAACTACATTCGGAGGAGGAAGACACGCCCACGCATGCGTGCGCAATCCAATATCAGTCAGTACAACAGTTCACAAGCATTGCGGTTGCAGACGTTCTTCAAGTTACCATTTTTCTTCTCTTCGAATCCTCTACCTCTAACCGCCCGGACTCCACGGTTGCCTAATGGCCTTCCTCATCCCACCCTCAAACACATCAATCGTCTGATTCATGTTCATTCCGCTCGCAATAGCCAGTTGCAGCAATATTCTCGCCTGGATCGGATGTACGAAGCCAGACTTTGCCCATGTAGGCGTCCTTGCCGGACTGCTCGGACCGTACGGGCTGCGCGTCCCGACCACAACCTGCAGACCCTTCTCCATCGCCTGCTCTATCTCGTCACTGCCAGACGGTACACCTCCGTTGCCTGTACCCGCAATTACGACGCCTGCTGCGCCGTTCGCTTGCGCATCTAGTACAAGCTTACCGTCGAATTCGCGGGCAGCGTAGAGGATGTCGACTTTAGGTAGCTTTGGGTACGTGCTGTACTGCGATACGGTGTCAATGTTGAAGTAGTACTTGTACATTGGTTGAGATGGCGTGTTGAAGAAGATCGGTAAGCTGTTGATGAAAATGCCCAAGTCGCCTCCTGCGGTAGGCCCGAAAGCATCCGGATTCGTGCTGTCAAGCTTCGTGACGTACCAGCCAGGTATTATACGGGCGTTGAAAGCCACCATAAGACCTCGATTGCGGGATTCGGGACTCGCAGCAAGGGTAATGGCGTCATAAAAGTTCGCATTACCCTCAAACCCAAGATGAGTCCAAGGTCGCATTGAGCCTGTGCCAACGATGGGCTTTCCACAATTGACAAGGCTGTCCATGAGGAAGGCGGTCTCTTCGAGAGAATTGGTACCGTGGGTGTAGACGGCGCCGTCGATATCGCTGTCCTCCGAGCAAAGAGCATCGTGCGCAAAGCGCGTCATGTTCATGACAAGAGCATCGTTCGTGCCTGTCGACCCCTCTCCTCTTGTCGTCCAGTTCGAGACAGCAAGCTGAGTGGTGTTCAAGAGGTAGGGATTCTGTGCGATGATTTCTTCTCCCGTACGAGATAGCTGCCCGTACTGGGTATCATCAAGCGCGCCATAGGCGGAGCCGCCAGCAATGGTCCCTCCGGTGTACAGAACGCTGAAAATTGTCAGAAATAGAGTATATAGTGGGATGATGCGAATCGACATACAGGATCTTGGGTAGAGTACCGTTGCCACCAAACCATTTCAGACCAAGACGTTCACTAGATGTCCTCGCTTGACGTGCTTTAGGAGATGGATCTGTTGGCGCAGCGATGCTCAATCCCGTGAGGCCAGCGATCGTGAGGAGTGGGAAATGCATGTTGATCGGGACAGCCTCGTTCGATTGAGACAACGCAAGAGTCGCTGGCGACGTGCAGCCAGTTTTTATAGTCGTTCAGGCCTCCACTCTTGTACCAGGCGACTACTTCGTATCTCCCACATTGTTATCCGCTCGCATTGCTCACCCTGTCCGCCGACGGCGTGATGAGCGAGAGAACATGCGATAGCCTGCATATATTCCCTTGGCAGATCGAGAAGATGAGGAAGGTGGGAAAGCTAGCTAGAAATATACTGGAAGACTTCGTTATCGTTCCTGCGTTGTTGACGTAGTGCGTCGCTAAGGATGCGAGCCCCACATCTCGTGAGCGGGGCTAAGGCCATGGATATCTTGACGGAACGGAAGCAGTGAACCGTGTTGCCGGTATCGTTGACGTGTGGATTTCGGATTGAAAACAAAAATTGAAGTATTCTAGACCCATGCTTTGGTTTGTTGATATGATGAGTGAAAGGTTGATGAAGGAATGGGGTAGTCTCGTACACTAGTGTCAATCAAGACTAACGCCGATGGGCTCGTTATGTTCGTGTCAAAAGATGCTGTGCTCCTCCATAGAACAACAAGAAAAGAAAAATGCTTGCCAACGCCGATGATGTCGGTGCAAATGTCCCTAATTCCACCCAATGATCCCCTCAGCCACAGTCAACGGCCCAGCCGTTGAGCTAGTCATGACCGAGATTCTCCGCCCAATGATGCCAACATCACTCACACCAAGATCCAGCCGTTGCGACAACTGCATCGTAGGTTTGATCCACGACTCGAGTGAAAAAGAGAAGAGAGGATTTGCCAGTGTCTGCTGTGATGATGCTGAAAGGTCACCATCTCGGCTAAAAAATTGTTAGCATAGTCCAAAAAGACAAAAACATACAACAGTGGGTATTCGCCAGTGGTCACCCATCTGACTACTAATCCGCCGGTATCCTGGTTGAGTACAGCTGAGATCCTATGGTCGTATGTGAAAGGAATGAAATAGTGTTAAGATTATATTGGCGTGGTGGAGTTTGGAAGGCACGAAGGCCCGATTGGCTCGGGGTACTCACTGTATAACTACCCAATGCTTGTCTTTGCGTTCTTTGTCGGCCCAGCCTTCGAAGTCGATCCTTGTGCCAGGAGTTGCGCAGCGATTGCTGAAGAAGAGTAGCATGTCTTCTTCCGATTGTGAGCGCTGGAGATGTTGTGTTGGGCGGAGAACGGCTATTGAGCCGCCCTGGCTGACGCGAGTTGATTGACCGTTGCACATCTTGATGATTGGTGTGTCGTTGTTGTTTGTTAGATTTGAAGACCGCTTGTACTTGTTTCTTCGAAGACTAGAAATAATGATGGATTCGGACCAGTGAGTACTGGGTAGGACAAGGCGCAAATGTGATCAAACAACGACGAGGAAGATGTGAAAGGGTGGATGCAAGGGCCAATTTGAATGAATCTGAAAGACTTTGAGATGCAATCTCGTGTGTCGCACGTATGCAATGGTGTTTCGAGACAATGATGTTCAAGTTGTGTTTTGAGAGCTAATGAGTGTCTTTGAGCATGTTTCAGCAGAGTACCCGATTGGCTGGACTAATGCAGCCTGCCACCAACACTGACACCATGGTACTCTCTCGTGCGCGCAAACTGACATGTGCTATCCCACGTTTGAAGCTTTGAGCAACTACTCCTAGATCGACGCTTTCAGAATCTTGAAAGCGTCTGCACGTGTTCCACGGAACCGCTCTTCAGCTGTCTTCCAATTGATGACACTCCAGATGTTTTGGACGTACGCAGCTTTGCCGTTCAGGTACTACGATGATCAGTAAGGTAGTTGCAACAGTAAACAGTACTTACCTGCAGATAGTAAGCATGCTCCCACATGTCCACGCCGAAGATTGGCACCTCGCCTCTTCCAACGACCGGATCTTGATCTTTGGTGGTGACAATGGCGAGCCTCTGCTCCTTGCCAGTCTCAAATTTGACGAGCCAGCCCCATCCGCTGCCCTGAATACCAAGCAGCGCAGCGTTGAACGCCTCCTTGAACTTTTCCTCGTCGCCCCATGTAGCTTTGATCTGCTTGCTCAACTCAGGCGCAGATGTAACCTTCGCCTCTGCTGAGCTGGCAGGGGCGAGGTTCTGCCAGAACAACGAGTGATTTATATGCCCACCGCCGTGAAACTTGATAGCCTGCTGTATCGAAACCTGCGACGGGATGTCGGATGTATGAACAGCCTCTGCTTGCGACTTCAGAGCAGCGTTTAGGTTGGTAATGTAGGTCTGATGGTGTTTGCTATGGTGCAACTCCATGATCTGAGCCGAGATGTGGGGTTCCAACGCCTGCGCAGAAGTTAGTATGATGCCTATGGAGCCACCTGAAGTTTCAGAAACTGACATCATAGGCGTAAGGAAGAGGAGGCAGCGTGTACTGAGGTGCCGACATTTCTCCAAACTCAAATGGTTGTTGTTCTGAGCAAACGATCACAGGACAGACGAAGAGCGAAAGGTAACAGAAGGAGAGACACGAGATGCCCCGCATGATGACGATCGCGTAATTGTTGTTCCTGCTAAACCAGCTTTGTTAGACGTTGACGCTGTCTCCAACAAGGTGCTCTAGAGGTTGTGTGTCGCTTGATTGGGTTAAGGCTGCTGAAAACTGCCTCAATCCCACGCGTTCTAGCTCTGTATCAAGAAGGGTCTGTAAAGCTGTCAAATACCACAGCGAGTGTACCGCCACGACTCAACAACACCTGCTGATAAGGTATGGTAATGGCTTTATCGCTTCTGGTACTTCGAATGCAGTCGAGCACGACTGATGGTAATGCGGCGACCAACCTAGAACGGGAACAGAATTGGTGTATTATTTGACTGACCGTAGACAATGTTTGTCTGAGCGATAATGAAAGCGTCTTGCGCGCACTTCCAACGCGATGAATGTCGAGAAAGGATGCCTGGGTGACATGTGTCGCTCGATGCAATGAGACGGAGCCACCATTCCCCTTGCGGTCGAAAGCCTCGGCCCGCAGATCGCTCGGAACAGATATCATCTCAACGCTACCTGAACACATCCACATTCCCTCATCTAGCATCGACATCGTTCGAACTACGACATCGTGGAAGTCATCGTTTTATCCCACAAACACTGCGTTGCCCGGTTTGGATATGTGAGCTTCACCGTCGGTGGAGCAATCGCCCCTCAGCTCTCGAAAACGCTTCCCCCGTTAGCAGTTCCAACAACAAACACACTAGGTGTTACCAGCTTGAACTTGTGTAATTCCGAGAGCGCACCCTTAGAACCTCTGGCACGTGTCAGTATGGGTTTTCTACTGATGAGCCGAATCACCGAGCTATCATCTTCCTGTCAGTTCTGACAGTTCAGCAAAAGGAGGCACATCTGTACACAGCATTCAATCCCAAGCTGTCGTCACGCCTTGTGTGTAGCAGCACCGCGTACGCGACCAAGTTTCGTTTTTACGTGGTGTAGAGAGATGCGTCAAACAAATTATATGCTTTCAGGATTGTCGCATAGCTACGTCTTATCAAGTGTTCGATCGCAGGTATTTCGCATGCAGCGCTATGGGTTTGTCAGCGAAGAAGCAAGATAGCACCGATGAAAGAGCAGTTCTAAGGCAGGCTTCTTGGATGTACTGTGATTCTGGACACGTTCAGAGTGCCTTTCTCGCGACAAGGATCTTGGACTTTTGACTCGGTTATCTTTTTTGCTCGTAGCTCGCGACATGTGATACGTCCGAGGGAGTTCTTGGTACATCGTTTCGGTATATGAGTGCGTTGATTGGATGAGGGATATGTTGTCAGCCTCGCTTGGGCTTGGGTCACCGCTTCAAGGGTGTATATTGGCTGACGTGTATCCAGGTTAGAAGAATGAACATGCTTACATTGCTGTCTTCAAGGCACGTGGGACGCGACTCTCGTGAATAGGAGCTGGGAGGTCTCATGTAAATTTGCAACATCCCTACCTTCTAGTATCTCGAAACTCTTCTAGACGTCGTCACAGCACCCGTATACCTACCTACACCATGTCCAGCGAGACCCCAACCAAAGCACAAGATGTCCAAGACATACCACCACCAGCGATCCCACCACACCGCGGCGTCAAGTTCTGGGGCACGTTCGCCTGCCTCTGCCTCCTCGCCTTCATTTCCGCCCTCGATGTCTCCGTCATTTCAATCGCTCTGCCCACTATCACAGCAGACATCGGCGGAGCCCGCAAGTACGTGTGGATCGCCAACTCCTTCGTCATCGCGTCCTCAGTCTTACAACCGCTCTTCGGCCAACTCGCCAATGTCTTCGGTCGTCGCGCACCGCTTATAAGTTCGGTGCTTGCTTTCGCGCTTGGCACCGGTATCGCGGGCGGTGCTCATACCGCGAACATGTTCATCGCAGGCCGCACGATCCAGGGAGCGGGCGCAGGGGGCGTGTACGTCTTGCTGGACATCGTGTGTTGCGATCTCGTGCCGCTGCGGGAGCGCGGTAAGTTTCTTGGACTAATGTTTGCTTGGTCTGGCGTCGCTGCGGGACTAGGACCGCCCATTGGGGGCGCGCTGGCGCAGGCGGATTGGCGCTGGATTTTCTGGATGCAGTTGCCTATCTGTGGTTTGGCGTTGGGTGGACTTTTGGTCTTCATGCAGGTTGGAAACGGTGCTGGAATGACGAGGGGGATGAGTGTAAAGGCGAAACTTGGACGGTTGGATGTTGTTGGTAATTTGATCTTCACGCCGAGCATGATTTTTCTTTTACTGGGTCTTGTTCAGGGCGGGATTCAGCATCCGTGGGGGTCGTGGAGGATTGTTGTACCGATGGTGCTTGGGATCGTGGGTTGGATGTGCTTCCACGTTCAGCAGTTCTTCGTGAAGTAAGTTGCCTCTCTCCTCTCACCAAATATACTAACAACCCCTTACAGCCATCCCAGCATACCAACCCACCTCTTCACCAACCGCACATCCTCAACCGCTTACCTCTTAACCTTCACATCCTCAATCCTCTTCCAAGGCCTCCTCTACTTCCTCCCCATCTACTTCCAAGCCGTCAAAACCACGACGCCCCTCCGCTCCGCAACGCTCTTCCTCCCCTTCGCCATCGGGACCCTCGTTTTCGCCGTCGTCGCTGGCGCCCTTCTAGCCACATTCGGGAAATACAAGCCGCTACACGCATTTTCCTTTGCTTTTACGTCCGTGGCTTTTGGCCTATGTACGCTTCTAGATGCTGGTACTTCACAGGTAGCGTACGTGCTGTTCCAGTTAGTTGCCGCGATAGGGCTGGGATCGAGTATGAGTGTTTTGCTTCCTGCTATTATGGCGCCGTTGGAGGAGAGAGACGTTGCTACTGCCACGGCCACGTACAGCTTCACACGCACGTTTGGATATATCTGGGGCGTTACGATATCGAGTATCACCTTCAACTCGGCGTTTGAAAAGAATTTGCGTGGTATTTCGGACTCGGGGATCCGGGCTCAGTTGCAGGGTGGGGCGGGCTACGCATTTGCGAGTCGAGCGCATGCGTTGAGGAATGAGATTGGTGGGGAGGTTTGGGGTGAGGTGAGTGTGGTTTACGTCAAGTCGCTTAAGGCTATTTGGTGGGTTTCCTTGGGTGTTAGTGTTTTTAGTTTCTTTGCGGTTGGTTTGGAGCGCAGTGTGAAGCTGAGAAATGAGCTGGAGACAGAGTATGGGATTGAAGAGAAGAAATCGCAGATTGACGAGGAAATTGTTGTGAGAGAAGCGAAATCGTGAAGACGAATGTCACGGACTTCGCATTACTCAAAGAACCCTAGCACCACATTTTGTAGCAATCGATCAACAGCAAGGCACTTGCATATCGCCCGGGAAGCACGAGGACTTAGCTGTCATGAGATGAGGAGATTCTATGTCGCCGTCAATTCTGCACGACACGTCGAGCATATTCAGAGCGTAGAGCTTGTTGCCAGGCCACTACACTTACTGTAAAAAGCACGTTCCTGAACTCAAATCCGCTTTAGATTGATACCCGTGAGATGTCTTACTGCTCCACACATTTACCTCCAAAGGTAGATAACCCGATGACATGGTCACTGTAGCACATTGCACCAGCTTACTTGTGGGAATAAGGAACCACATATCTCCTGTGGGTCTCTAACGGTCCCAATGAAACTCGCATGTCGATATTGGTTCCTTGATCGGCGAAGAATAGTGTGTACGTTTGGAACGCCACCTAATACTGTCGATTGTGTAAAGAGAGCCACATACAAGCAGTTCCAGAGAGCAACCTGATAGAGTGTTACCAGAATTCATCGGGCTGTCGTTGTCAGATTTTGAACCTCAACATTTCGATTCGCAAATCTGTAAAACAAAGCACGTTCTCTAGGAAATCACAGCGCTGAATCGTCTACCAGTCGTCCAAGTGACGATGATATTCGGCTGGGATAGCGATTTAGCCCACCGCCTGGGAATCGGGTGGAGCTGTCCACGCGACGCAAAAGCCATCCTGCTCCGCTAAATCCGACATTCCTCCTCTCCAGAACATTCCGAATAATGAACGTGTCGTAAAACTTTCACAAGCAAAGCGTGCAACTCGCAAAACCATCACGCGTCTTTGCGCGCATTTAGGCAAAAGTGCCAGATCTGCCAGCCACAACCATACCGCCCAGCCTTTCACAGACTGACCTCACCAACGCAATTGCGGGGGCTGACGGCAGAATAGTTTTCCCCGTGGAGCGGCAGATGCCTTGCTTGGTAATATCGGGGCTCGCATGGCGAGTGGCCGGTCGTGCATGTTGTGCGTCCCTGGCGAATGCTGAGTGCTGGAACTCGAAGCATCCCAGCAAATCGTTACGGTTTTTATATTGTCAGAGCGAGATGAGATATCGCCCTCTTGACATGGGAAACAGTTACGCCGCGAGCAATTTTCTGTTTCCCGAGGCGCTCTTCGCTCCGGACCGCGCTGACTCGATCGGCTTACGCACCCACATGCTCACCCGCACTTCAACGTTGCAAAGAGGCGTAAGAAGCGACGGCCCTCCGTCGCCAAGCAGACGTCTTATTCGTCCTCCGAAATGCTTAACGATCCTACTGCAACCTTGCATGCGAATAAGCGTTGGCGCTACGTGAGCTTAACCGCCTATTTACCCGCAGCCATGCAAAGCTTCGGTACAGCCAATGATGATCAAAACGTCAAGTGAATGGTCGTGGTGATGTCTGGGCCACCCATATTGCCGGGCGTCGTATAAATGACGGGGTGGTCTGTAGCTCTTGGCTAAAAGTGCGTTGTTTTGTTCGTGTTCGTCTGACTGACTTGGGCGGACATATAGAAAGAGCTTCAGATCCGCATTCGCATTCCTCAAACGACATACATTGAATCGACAACATGGCTCCCGTTGCAGGAGGTTCCGGAATGGATGTTGCTGCCATGGCGCGTCGCAAAGCGTTGTCTGGAGCTGCGGGACCGATGGCTTTACTGAAGAATCTGCGCGTCTTTGGTATTGCGTGTTTTGCCTGTCTTGGTGGACTGCTGTACGGGTACAACCAGGGTGTTTTCTCTGGTGTGCTGGTCATGACTTCTTTCAAAGACGGTAAGTCCAGGAAACCTTATTACCCCGGGTTCGATGGGTTGAAAGGTTGCTGACGCTCTTCTCCAACAGAAATGGGCAGCTACGTCCACCTCGACCCCGAAAACCCCGGCACCCTCGCCTGGGACTCCTCCAAGCAAGGCTGGCTCGTCGCCATCCTCGAACTGGGAGCCTGGCTCGGCACCATGTACTCCGGCTTCCTCGCGGAAATCATATCTCGCAAATACGCCATCCTCGTCAACGTGGCCGTCTTCATCATCGGCGTCATAATCCAGTGCACCGCCGTATCAGGCGGCCACAGCTCCATCCTCGCAGGCCGCTTCATCACGGGTATGGGTGTCGGTTCGCTGTCTATGATTGTGCCCATGTACAATGCTGAGATCTCGCCTCCGGAGGTACGCGGTGCGCTGGTCGGATTGCAGCAATTGAGTATTACGCTGGGTATCATGATCAGTTTCTGGATTGACTACGGCACGAATTTTATTGGTGGACATGGCGATGGGCAGAAGGAGGCCGCATGGTTGCTCCCGCTCGCTCTTCAATTGGCACCTGCGGTCTTGCTCGGCGTGGGGATGATTTTCATGCCATTCAGTCCGCGCTGGCTGGTGCACCACAACAAGGAAGCCGAGGCACACCAGGTCCTAGCTAAGCTTAGAGGCCTACCGCAGGACCACGAGCTGATTGAGCTTGAGTTCGCAGAGATCCGAGCGCAGAGCATGTTCGAGAAGAGCAGCCTGCGTGAAAAGTTCCCACATTTGACGGAGCAGACGCCGTTGAACATCTTCAAGCTGCAGTGGGTTGCGATTGGCAGTTTGTTCACAACCCGTGGGATGTTCAAGAGGGTGGTCATTGCGGTGATGACGATGTTCTTCCAGCAGTGGACTGGCATCAACGCCATTCTGTACTGTGAGTAGTGACTGTGGACATATTGGGAGGTGGACACGAACTAACTGACATAGATGCGCCTACTATTTTCTCGGGCCTTGGTCTCTCGTCGACATCGGTCTCTCTCCTCGCCACCGGTGTCGTCGGAATCGTCATGTTCCTCGCCACTAGTGAGTCTTCTTTCACCCCACGTTTCCAGCTCCCCTAACATCTGCCAGTTCCTGCGGTCATGTACGTTGACAGCTGGGGCCGCAAGCCGACTCTGGTGGCCGGCGCCATCGGCATGGCTGCCTGCCATTACATCATTGCTGCTATCGTCGCGTCTTTCTCAGACGATTGGCCAAACCACCAGGGCGCGGGTTGGGCTGCCGTCGTCATGGTGTGGTTGTTTGTCATCCAATTCGGTTACTCCTGGGGTCCCTGTGCATGGATCGTTGTCGCTGAAATCTGGCCAATGTCCAATCGCCCATATGGCATTGCGCTGGGTGCGTCGTCGAACTGGATGAATAACTTCATTGTCGGCCAGGTCACGCCCGATATGCTCGAGCACATGAAGTACGGCACGTACATCTTCTTCGGCACGTTCACGATTCTTGGCGCGGCATTCATCTTCTTCTTCTTCCCAGAAACTAAGGGATTGACCCTCGAGGAGATGGACACTTTGTTCGGCTCAATTGGAATGGCTGAGCGCGAGCAGGAGCGATGGAGGGAAGTCCATGCTGAGGTCGGTCTCCCCGAGCTTCTGCGCCAGGCTGGTGTGTACAACAGCGACGACGACCACATTGCTGGCGACCACATGGAGAAGCCTGTGCTTGACGAGAAGCACCATGAGGAGGAGAAGGCTACTGCGTGAGCTTCAGCAAAATTGAATTGATATGGATGATTGGTGGGACGTGATTTGGAAGAATATACCCTCATTATGCCATTCTGGGGAGAGATTCATAGCTTAAACCCTATTTCATCAGTGCATTGTAATACAGAATGTTGGCACATGTATACATATTCATCGTCCGCCGCCTCTGGCTGTTTGCCTCTTGATCCTTTCCAATGTAATGGGGACCGGTGGTTTCCGCGCCACGATCGGCCTTCTCGCGCCCGGTCTAGGTGGCGCCGCACCGTGCACGGCTTCATTTGTCTGTTCCTGAAGTCTCTGCGCGACCGATTCCCAGACACCCGGTACGCCTGTCTTCATGGTGTACGTCTTGCCTTCCTTGACGTAGAACTTGTATCTCGGCTCACTGATGATTTCGTACATCCTCCTCATAATCCCTTTCTCTCGCTGCCGCTGCGACCACGCATCGTTCTTGGGCAGTTCGATATTGGCGAGTCTCAGTCTCTTCGGTGGTAAGGCGCGGAGCTCATGGAGAAAAGCACTGGTGTGCTTGCGGAAAGGGAAAATACGTAATGTGACAAATTCGAGTTTGGTGTTGGCCGTTGCGGTTGGCTTGGTGATGAGGGTGTTTGCGAAGTGCATCAGGTCTTGTCGGCTCCGGCGTGCGTATTCCGGTATCTGTAAGAACACTTGGTGTGTGAAGGGAGCAGTTACATAGGCCAAGGTTAAGGTCGGTATTGTGCCCAATATTCCGACTGTCGAGGTGTGAGCGTGGTCCCAATATCCGAGCAGCCATAGTTTGGGGTGAATGATTGAATGAGAACGAGACTTCTGGTAAAGCCATGCCTAGGCGCCCAGGTATCTGAAAGTCATGAAGACGAAGTAGAGCGTCGTGAAATAGGACGCACTACAGAGGAGATGAGACTGAACGACGAGGACATGGGAGCGAGTCATAGATTAGAAAATAAAGAATCAAGCAAAACATTACACAAATAACAAGACATCTCCCAGGACTCACCTAGCATAGCCTGCGCATGCCTCAGCCTGACATCCGGCTGATTCTCATTTTTCCACAGCGGCGGCACCGCAAAAACGAGCGTAGTCCCACATTGCAGCAGGGCTACCGCTTTCCAGAAGGAAACCCACGTGGTGCGCGCGTCGCCGGCATCGTAGATCAAAAGTCTCGAACTGTACTCTGACAAAGCCTATCAGCATGCGATTTCGACGATGGAGAAATGCGATTGACTCACTTCGTTCCTTCTCGACTTGCTTTGCGGCACGGAGGGATGGCGAGGTTGAAAATTTACTGCGGCAGGAGCGACAGATGAAAGAGGTCTGTAGAGGTGACTTGGTGCGATATGCACTCGCGACGGTTGATCGTGTTGCTGCCGCGAAAGCATTGAAGCGTGGAAGCATGGTGTTTGATGGATGCTCGAGGTGAGTGGTTGGGTGTTGGTGGAAGGTAGAGTTCGGTTAGACTTGCCGCGCCTGACTTTTGGGCTTGGCATTGAGAGGTTCGGTAGGGCGACGATGAAATCCACATCAACGCAGGCATTAATTGTTGTGACTATATGTTGGAGGTCTTATCTTCATTCCGTGATATGTATTGACCAATTCAACTGCAGTCCTACGCGTTTGTAATTTGCCTCATCTTCTTAAAATAGACCTGAAAAGTGCCGTTGTTTAGCACGCACACGGTCCTAACCATAATGGACACTCTTGACTGAGAAATAAAGGCTTTTTACGTCCTCTTCAATCAATGTCTCTTGTACGAAAATATGTAGTTCTTGAAGTACCGCAGTTGATAGACGTCTAGCGCCAAGAACGGAACAGCGGAACTCTAGCCGGGACGCGGCCGTCCGAAGTTGGTGAGACCACGACTCCTCATCGTTACAGAACGTCTGGTTGCAATATGTCAGCATCTTACCGATAACACGCGTATCGCAACTTCTGGACATTTCTCCCATTTCTAATGTGAGCAAGCTGGGGCAATGCTGTTCTCCTCTGCGTTGCTGCCGCTCGCGGTGCTACTCTCCCTGGGATCCGCTTATCGCAATGTCAGCGACGACACGCTCAAGAATCTGCCAGGCCCGGGCACCGACTTCGACATAAAGAAGGGCTCAATACTCGCACCAATACTGGTACCACGCGTATCCGGGACCGAGGGAAACGCAGTTGTGCGACAGCATTTCATAGACTGGTTCAAGAAGGAACTGCCTGAGTGGAGAATCGAACTGCACAACTCGACGTCGACGACGCCGATAAGCAACGGCAAGGAAACGCCATTCGTCAACTTGATCGCCACACGCGATCCTCCAGGCGCTCTCCAAGGCGATGTATCACGGCTGGCACTAGTAGCGCACTACGACAGCAAGTACACGCCCAAAGGCTTCATTGGAGCAGTGGACAGCGCGGCACCATGCGCCATGATCATGCATACGGTGCGCAGCTTGGATGCCGCAATGACGAAGAAGTGGGCGGCAGCAGATTCCGACGACTTCGACGTGGAGCATAGGGGACTGCAGGTACTCTTCCTGGACGGCGAGGAAGCTTTCGTAAGCTGGACGGACAGCGACAGCCTGTATGGCGCTCGGTATGCTCGCTCCCTTCATCTCAACCCAACAAAGCCAATGCTGACGTTTACAAGTGCCCTAGCTGAGAATTGGGAGTCCAACTTTCACGCAGCTGCGTCCGTCTACCGCACACCTCTTGACTCCATGGAGCTGTTCCTCCTCCTCGACCTCTTAGGCTCCGCCAGCCCAACTGTACCATCGTACTTCAAAACCACACACTGGGCATACAAGCACATGGCAAATGTTGAGGCGCGATTGCGCAAACTAGGTTTGATGAAGTCGTCGCCAAACCATGCGTCGAAACTAGCCAAGCGCGAAGACCAAAAGAGACGTCGAGAACCAAACTTCTTGCCAGAAGCCAGTAAGAGCGACAACAGCTTTATGGGCGGTTTCGTGCAGGATGACCATGTTCCGTTCATGGCTCGTGGCGTTGAGATTCTGCACATGATTCCAAGTCCATTTCCACAAGTGTGGCACACGATTGAAGATGACGGAGAACATCTGGATACAGACACAGTGGAGGACTGGGCAAAGTTGGTCATGGGATTTACCGCAGAGTGGATGGAGTTGGAAGGGTTTCTAGACACCAAACCGGAGAAGCGGAAAGAACATGCCGAGAAGACGGAGTTGTAAGTCGCTCTCTCAAACCTTTGATTGTGCGAGAGTTGACATGTTTCTAGTGAGATACCCTGAGTTGTACAATGCAATGATGTTTTATGACCGAATTCGGCGGATCTTTTCTTTGTTTGTGATTGGTGCTAATTGTGCCGAAACTAGGTGTGGGCGACTGACGACAACCGAACAAAGGATAGACATATAGGTGAAACTCTTGTACTCCAACATTGGACTTGTGTCTTTCCGGCGTAAGACACAAAGGAGCTTTGAGCTGGTGACAGCTGCTTCTGCCACACTTTCAACCTCAAATTCAGCTCTTCCACGGCTTGGAATTGTCGATGACCGGAAGCTTCGTGTAGGCACCGACCTCGATTAAAACAAGTCCACCTTAAAGCATCTGATCGTCCAAGCCGGACTAGCCAGCAAAACAGAATCATCAACATGGCCAGAAATCACAAGCGCGGCGGTACACATCGCGTCAAAGATGCCGATCGGACCGGCACTATATACGACGAATGGAATTACGCGCAACTCAAAGCCGATTGCATCGAGCGCAAGCTCTACATCAAAGACATGAAGAAAGTAGCAATGGTGCACGCCCTTGCGGATGCTGACAACAACGCCAAAAACGCAAAGCGCGAGGCACGCAAGGAGGCAGACAGACTGCTGAAAGAGCGAGCGAGGCTGAAGAAATTGCAAGAAGACAAGGAATCGAGAATGCGCATAGCGAAGATCAAGAGGAGGATAGCGAAACAGCAAGCCAGAGAACGGGATGAAAGTGTCAGCGATGACACGCCTGACGAGGACGAGCTACGAATGATGCACAACGAGTTACTGGGCGTAGAAGAGAACGCTCAAGCCCTGGTTGGTCAGGCGCTCAGCGACGAGTCCTGGACCAGCACATCCACCGAGTCGACAGCGCCCTCAAAAGCGCCGTCCATCGGCCCTGGTTACAAGCTTCGTCTCTTCGAGTGGATTTATACTACCATGCCCTCCCCCACGGCGCCTGCTCTCCCAGCCCTGAACGCCGATGGTACACCAGGTGAACCGGCGCGTATTATCCGCAACCCAGTCAGCAAACCATACATGTCCATGAAACTCTACACAACCGAGACAAACGAGAAGCTGTTCACGCCCGGCAACGCGTATCCGCCCACCGTGCCACACGACCATGTACCTGTCCTCAGCGAGGCAACCCGCGCCGCAGCACGCAATGGCGTCCTCCTGCACCCCTTGCGCGAAGCCACCATCGAGTCCGCATCTTCCTGGACGAAGCGCACACGCATCCAAGGCTGGAACGCACGCATGTTCTTCGCCCTGCCGCCGCGCAACAAGGCGAAGAACCTCGTCGATGTGTACAGCAAGTGGGAGCTGGAGAATCGGCGCCTCCTGCGCGTTAAACCCATCGACATCGACGCAGAGAAAATGTCTCGCGCAAAGAGACATCAACTGAGGCATGAAAACAAGGCAAAAAAATACGCAGAGGTCCTGGAGGCGAGTGAGCATCGTCCCCAGGCAATGTGCTATCTCCCCGCATACCTGGACTACGAAGCAGACAAGACTGTCATGAAGCGCTGCGAACGCAACGAACGAAGAGCACTGGACAATCTCTTTTACATTCGTTTTCCGGGATGCGACGTTCCACACTACTATTTCTGGAGCCGCAGAGGCGAATGGTCCAACCCCACCGTTCCCGATCCTTTTTACGATTCGAACGTCGATATGGACAACAATTGGACCCCGTATGTCGCTGAGAAACGCCTCCCAGCGAAGCCACGTTTGACTCGCAGACGTAATTCGCGCACCTCGCTCCTCCCCGAGCCAGCGAACCCGCCGAATCTAGAGAACACGACGAGAAGGCTTGAGTGCCTTCTGCACAACAAGAGCCTCGCCGAAGTGCTTTGTTTTCACCGCGACAAGTGGCGCAAAAAGGGCATGGCACACATCTGGCGCAAGTTCAGCGACGCGATGCCAATGCTGCACCCAAGCGGTATACCCGGTGTGCCACCCGTCGAAAGCAAAGGGACCTGGAGTATTGCCGAAAAACTCGCCTCCATCGAAATCGAAGGCGACGAAACACTTCTCCGGCCCCTTCAAGGCGGCGAGAGTTGGACGCGAGATGACGATGGTTGGTGGGACGTCGTGGAAGTCGTTGAAGAAATTGGCGCGGGCGAGAAGAGTCTGGAGAGGAGGGCGAGTACGCCTACGCCGTTCATGCCGGGTAAGTTCTCTAGTTGGTTGGAGCAGATTAGTCCGAGTTATGCGCCGCTTACGCCGGATCCTGTGCCGGGTACGCCGTCTATTTCGCGCGAGGCGTGGGAGACGCAGTTTTTGCAGCCTGGCATGGATGTCAAGTGTCCGTTTTGTTTGGCGGAGCTTGGGGGTGGAAATTTCCAGCAGCAGGCTGAGCATGTGTTTGGGCATAGTGCGCCGAATTATCCGACGAGGATGAGTATTGGGATGGAGGGGAGTGATAGTATGGCGGTGGAAAGAGGTGGCAGTGTGGGCCTGGCGAGGTTGTCAGGTGGTCGTCCTGGAAATAGGGAGCGTTGGATTAGCGAAGCTACCATACACCCTAACGAGTCGATCAGTAGGAGGGGCACGACGGCGAGGGTTAGATTTGAGGATGACCAAGATGGGGATGATGAGAAGATGCAGGTCAATTTCCAGACGCCGGTCAACTTCCAGACGGACTCGGAGGCTAATACGTCTTTGTTGACGTATGTCCCGCGAGTCAATTTCCCTCAGGACCCAGAGGCTAGAACGGAGGATCTGTTGACATATGTACCGCGCGTCAATTTCCCTCGGGACTACCATAATTCGTCCTCAGAGCTCAGCACTGCCTCCCCGACCTACCTCGCCGCTACTACACCAATTGTACGCCGCGCATCCACCTTCAGCGCCCCTCCCAACTCCCGCAAGCGCAGTATCAGCACAATCAGCAGTTCAGAGCTCCTCCCTCCCGCGAAAAAGAAGAAGCGTTATAAAATGCCTGAGATCAACGTCACCTTCGGCAAGGGCAGAAAGGGTAAGGAGGAAGAGTTCTACTTCCTCGCGCGGCGCCAGAGCGATACGACATATCAGCCCCCACCCTCAATTCGAGCTCCATCTGGACGTAAGCGCAGACGCATCGCCGACCCAACATATCGCGACGGGCCTGCAAGTCCCGTTGAAGAAGCGCCATTTAGTGTACCCGAGGAGGCGAGCCGGAAGCGCAAGAAAGTCGTCGCTGACACTACGTATCGTCCGGACGCAGAGGTGCAGGAGTTTGACGATCTTGCGACGCCCAGGGTTACGCGGAGGAAGATTGTAGGGGTTAAGGCTGGTGTACCTGTGCTGACGAGGAGGAGGAAGAGCGTGGATTTGAATGCGGACTATCATGATGATAGTGTTGCGGTGGAGAGTCGGAGGGGAAGTGGGACTGGGTGCGAGATCAGGACGACGGAGCTTGAGGAGGGGTGGTGGGCTTGGAGTGGGGTCGAGGAGTGGTGCCGGGTCATGTGATGTGCAGTTTCCGAAGAGGTAATTATGTCGTTATTTTGTGGGTTATTGGTTCGGCGTGTAGTGCAAAGTGTCTCAAAACCAATCAGATCTTCCGTCGATACGAATTGATTTCCTATGTCAATAATCATGTCCTCCAGTGTCGACGAAGATCTCGGGTGTGTGAGGCGCTAGCAGCTTACTGTGTGAGGTAGCGTTCGTAAAGCGCGGCTTTCTATAGGCCACACCAAACTCACGAAACACGGTCTAGCCTACTCCCTCATTTCTGAAGCTGACAACAATCAGTCTTGCTGCAGTCTCAATCGGTCGTGCTTTCCTATATCAAAATGACCATTGTAATTCACGGCCAGCGCCAGTCAACTCTCCTCACACGTCTTCCACGCGAGGTTCTGGACAGAATCTACTACGAGCTATGGCACTCCTACGGACTGCGTCAGCACATTTTGTTCCATGGCGACGAGGTTATGCACTTTTGCCGGTGGGAATGCTGTACCGCGTACCGCGTTGATGATCCGTTGCAGGCGGATGTTGAAAACTTGAGAGCCAGATTGAATGTGCCACTCGGGGAAGACATACAAGGAGCACAACCTCCAGAAATTGGACTGTATTGTCGTCGGCTCATGTCTCCGTGGATGGACCACTGGCCGTGCGGAGAGCGGGCAACGCCGGAACATGGCATTGAGGCTGTTTCGGGGTACACCACGTCGGATCGCTGCTGGAGGACATGGAAAGATAATCGACGAGACGATCAGCATGTTCCGAGCTGGAGCCCTTACCTCCCTATGCTTTTGACGTGCAGGCTTGTGTAAGTCTCTGGAATGCTTCCAGTATGTCAACGTGAAATTTAGGATGCTGATGTGTGCCAGGTCGGCCCAGTGCCTCAAGTCCATTTATGAGTCAGTGACCTTCATCTTCACTGATCTCAGGACGATCCAAGCATGGTTCGGCTGCTGTCCGTTGCCATTAGAATGGAAACACGTCTTCGAGGGACACATGACACCTCCATGCTTCCACAAGTTCGCACGGAGCTTTGAACTGTCCCTCGCGCCCGACTTTGGCAGAAGTTTCATCTGCGGGAACAAGAATAGGTTGACGTCCGTGGCCGAGGATCCGCACGAAGGCTACGATCTCCATTGGCTGCACCTCTCGCGGTTCCAGAACCTCAACAGCGTCAAGATATGGATCAGCGCGCGATCAAAAACGCATCGATTCGACCCGCAAGAAGTCGTACTGGGTATCAAAGAGCTCGACGTTGCGACCCTTACCAGATTCCTCGGCGTATTCCGAGACATTGCATCCGTGACGGTCAGCGCGCCGTTGGGCCCCAGTTTCTCGCCTTCGGAAGGTCTGGTGGAGAATTTTGCGCTGCCAAATGTGACGTTGTACAAGCGTGGATCAGGCGACAGGTTTCATCCATGGTTAAATCTCCTCGGCGGCAGCCTCGATAGTTATCACAATAACCTCATTCACACATGTCGCATTGGGTACGTACACGCATGCTCTCCAGACTGAAACATTGAAGTCGTGCTAATTTCTACACGGCAGTGAGGTCCGACTAGCTATCAATGGCGGCAATCACCATGTCATGCGGGAAGTGTAGCATTTAATCGCAGCTACAGGAATGCTCAGCTATGTTTTCCCAGCTTCTACGTCAATACAGCCCATCGATCCAACTTCAAACGCTATCAAGACTGCAACGCCGTCGCCCTACATGCAAGCTTATTTCTTGCTCACAGTACCGTCTTCCCTGATCTTGTACCTCTTTCCCTCTCTATTCAACAGCTCGATCAACGTTGCCACAATAGCGAAGTAGTCCGGGTTGTCAAGCTTCTGGTTCTTCACATTATTCACCCAGCCGTACGCAGTGCCCTGGTCGTCTTTCATGCCGCCAAAGGCGCTCAGATGGAAGAACTAAACAAAGTCGTTGGGGTCAGCAAAGTACGCCGAATTACAACGACGTTCCTACCTCGTGAAAGACAGTCTGCACAAACGACGCCTGCAACAGCCCGTCCGCCGGCACAACGTTATCGTTTCCCCTTGCTTTGCCCTTGGCAGCGAACACTGTCGCCGCGCCTTTCCTCGTAATCTCGTTGAACAACGCCTCATCCCAGTCGTCGAACTTGCGTGTCCGCTGCATTTTAATCCACAGCGGATGAAATGTGATGGTCTCGGGAACTTTGAGTCTATCGCCGTTGCGATTGGCGTCGGCGTCGACGTCGGTGATAGCCAGGAGTCTAAATCCCTCAATCTTATTCCAGTCGCCAATCGTCTCTTCCTGTCGCAGCATGACGTTTAGATCTGCGTCCTTGGTGTACTTTTGGACCTGGCGGATGCGGTCGTAAGGGAGACGTTCGGGCGAGCCTTCGATGGCACGGTCCTCGAGCGAGGGGCGGCATACGATAAGCTGCGCAACCAACGGTCAGTCTTAAAGGTTCAAGCGGTCTGGGAAAAGTATTAGAGCACTCACGAAATCGAGGTAATGTGTGTCTTGCGAGGCCAAATCCTGCCAGTTTCTAGACTCGTCGTACCGCGCGACTCCCGGATTGCCACGTCCAATCGGTCCCTCGAGCTCGGCGAACTTGTTAAACTTCGCTGGCAAGAGTAGATCTCATTAGTCTTGAACAGCGGCGTAGATGTCCAGACGTACCCGTTATAGCATCTACCTGATCCTCGTACTTGCCATGGCTTATCAACGGCTTCAGGTCTCTCTTGATTAACGGTCCGAGAAAAATGCTTTTGGACTTGTCCAGCTGCTCGGAGCCCCGCTTTGCCCAGGCCTGAGCAGTGTTTACGGCTTTGAGCATGGCAATTTCTAGCTCCGGATCGTCGCTCAGGCCATCTTTGGTACGGTCTGGAGTAGTGAATGTCAGCACGGTTCTCGAGGGAAGAGGGCGTAACTTGATCACTGACAGCAAGAGCTATGAAGCGTCCACTTGATGCTGGCTTCGACGAGTGCAAGCGAGTGGAGAATAACGAAGGCGAAACGAAGCTTGTACATTGTGTAAAAGGTGTGTCGTGCGCTTCGAAATGGAAAGACAAGAGATTAAACCCGGCTAAAATGAATTTTGGAAACTGATGAGAATTGGCAGCGCAAAGTAGTTGTTGTTGGTGCTGCTTCTCCGGTTCTGATATACACCGAACCCTGGAATTGTCAGAAGTATCGCGTCTGTGAAAAGTAGCACTACCCACTGTCGTCTACGTTAGATGTGTAGGCCGAGAATAGTCACACGAATCCAAGGTAACCGCGCAGGATATCAGCAAAGCACCAACCATGTGCTCCATGGTTCTCGAATTAGCAGTCTTCCTTACGTGTGTGGACTTTTCTAAGAAAAGCCGTGGGCTATCTGCCTACGGCGCCATGTAAAGCCGATCATTAGACGCTGTAACAACGCTCCAACATTGGTGAAGGATAGCTGTCTAGGCGCCATGCGACGTTCTAACACCAGGTCTACGAGAATGGTAGTCCCTGTGTACCTTGCTATACGGCAGATCATTAAACTACTCAATAGTAAAGTAGCAGCTCGAAACTCACTTGCATGTATCTCCGAGACTTGTCATGGTACTTCTTGTCGAACGAAGAACGAGATTGTTTAAGAAAGACGGAGCGAGGCTGAAGAAAGCGCTTCTGCCGTCAGCACTTTCGAAACACTAGTATAATTCCTGATCTGCGGCGAGAAATCTTGGCACTTTTCTTACAGGCTATATCTGGTATTGCTTTGAAATATTTCCCCTTTCGTTCCTTTCGTTCCTCTCGGATTCTGATTCGCTCGATTGCGCTACTGTTTCGGACACATAACTGTCTGCGAGTCGTCGGCAATGCATATTGTCACATGAGCACAGCCTTCGGCGTCTAGTAGAATTGTGTTTCTATTTCGATTTGTTTCTTTGAATCCTGTCTGGATTGGAGTCAGGCTTCCTATCTCCATTCGGTTTCAAGCGTTTAGGTTTCATGTCACACTGTTCCTGCGTCCGCTATCGTCAAAACGTTGGCTGCGGTGCGTCTATATAGCAAAGCCTTTTTCCACAATCCCCTAGTGCTATCTTTTATCTCGTTTTTTTCGCGCTTCCAACACATTCCAAAATCGTTGTGCCCTCGTTGTCCCTCTTGCTTTCATCTTCATTCAAGGAACGCTTCCATACTTGGCGCACGTCTTTCCCGTATAGTTCCAGTAGCTACTTCACCTCAATTGACGTTCGACCATGAAGGGCTGCTGTAGGGTTGCGGTTGCCTGTGGCTTAGTGATGCAAACCGTTGCAGCAATTGATCCTGCGCTGCCATCTGTTACCGTCCTTCATCAATACAACGTCGCGGTCAGACAAGCTCCTGATAAGTACGTACCACCCCGACATATCCACCATCAAACCTGGAGCAATGACTCATCCCGATGTAGAGTTCGCATCGCTGCAGTCGTACCCACCGAATCCGGGCAGATCGGAATAAATCCTCCAGTAAACGGACCAACGTATGTGATCAATCCAAAGACCGTATCTTCTGGCTTTGCCATGCTAATGTGTGATTCCAGACCGGCCAACATTGAGGCCCATACTAGATACCTCAAGGTAGAGGGTGGCGCCACTAAGGTAAGTGAATTGAAACCAGCAAATCTGTGAGTGTCATAACCTAATTTGGATGTCGAAAAGTGGATTGGAACAGATCCCAATAACATCGCGGTCAAAGTCACCACCACCACGAACAAAGCGGGGGCAACGGCCGTTGCGACCATCACCAAAGGTGTCAGTGCCCTCAAAGATGCGGACGGAGGGCTTAACATCCTGTTGAGTCCGAAGGTCAAGGGCAAGCTCGAGGCAATAGCAAAGCTGGTAAAACCCTGTGCCACCAGGCGCAGGAGGAGTACACGCATTCACAAGCGTGAAGGCCCGGCCTGCGGTCTGGCAGACTTCGTGCAGCGTGTAGGCGCCGATCCAGAGCTACAAGCAGAGTTCGCACATCCTCTCACCGACCAAGTTTGGGCCGAAGTAGGCGAGGGACAGCACGGCGATCCGGCCGCAGACCAAGGATGGGAGGGAGATGGTGGCCATCAGTTGGACTCTGAAGGAAACACCTACTTCTCCGACGATAAGTTAGGAGGATTTGAGGGCGCCAAGGGCCCTGCAGGCAGTGCCGCCGGCGACAGTGTTGAGATGATTGTGATCTCCTCCGCGGAAGAGGCCGCTATGATCGCAGAGGGGTTCGCGTCTAAGGAGGCGGCAGTGAATACGCTAATATGGGGAGGCTCGACTGTTGTTGCCGGATCTCTCCTGGCTTTCGTTTGGAATCCCTTAAAGAGCGGACAGCCGCTAGCATACGCCTACAAAGTGCCAGCAGGGAGCATCCACAAAATCAGCAGGCCCAAAACTAAGACCACATCCCCCTCGAGCAGCGCAAGCTCAACGACTAATTGCCCGAAAGCGACTGGGGCACCGGTAAGTCATCGCAGATCACAGACCGATAACATCGAGCATCAGTCGCTAATTATCTCACCTTCCAGCCCAAGTGCGATCAATGCAAACCAACCAAGGTCAAGGCTCAGGGCGCGAAAGCTACTGATGTGGTCGACTGGGCTTGTTCAGAAGTGAGTCTACCAAAACGATGTGTAGAACAGTGAGAAGTGTTAACTAAGATACGAAAGGGTTCGACAAAAGGCTGCCCGTGCAATCCCGTAACGGAGAACCGCATTACATATTCCGACAAAAACTTCAACCAAGCCGTGTTGGAGGCACTCAGCGACCTTGCTAAGCTGCCCGCAGAAAACAAAGAACCTGGAATTCGGTGTGACGAAAGCGGGTCCGCTGTTACCAGCGAGTTCCTTGTAGAAAAGACCGCCAATGGATTCTGCGCAGATGCGATGAAAGACCTGAACAACAATGCTGGGCCAACCGCCTACGATATCGACGGCAATAAGCTACCACTTCTGAAGCTGGCCACAGTCGAAGGAGGCCTTACAAAGCGGAGAGTTGCGCCACTCGAAAAAACTGAGACGTACAAAGATTACAAGTTCTTTCTGGCTTATAAGCACGATGTAGGCGAGTGCAGGCTGCCCAAAGAAGATCTCTGCAAGAATGCATATCGTAAGCTTGTGGCTAGTAAATGTGAGTCAACACGACCCACTCCAATGCCTCCCGAGATGCAGCTGACAGCCCGATTCGCAGGCGGCAGCAACGACGGAATCGCACTGAACCGCATGTTATTCGAAGCCTCCATCGACACCGGATGTGGCACATTCTCGTGGCGCGTACAAGCACCACCGCCGCCGCCGGCCAAGCTGACGCTGACCACGCGCGGGTGCCATAATGCGCACCCGCACAAGGATGTAAAAAAGGCAAATGTGGACATCTGGAACTCGTACGGATGCAAACTCGAGCCGGGCAAGAAAATAAAGGCTGGCGATAAGTATATCTACTGGCATCCCATCAGCCTTGCTGGAGGTGGTATAGACGGTAGTAACTTCAAAGTCTCGTGGGTCGAAGGATGTACCGCGGCCAAGGAGCAGAGCGTCGAATATCCAATTGAAGGTGATCAGAGTGTAAACTGTGGGGATCTACTCAAGTTGAACTACTACAATTGTAAGTTTCAAGCGTTCTGGAACAGCTTTTGGCTCATGGAAGACCTTTGCTAATCCGATCGATAGGTGATAATGGGGGTGCTGGCGGATCAATCGATGCGGGTTGTGTGAGATACGAATTTTACGCTACTTAGAGAAGATGTTGGAAACATGGAGTGACCTTTTGTCTTGGGAAAAGGGAGAGTGTGAGATTCTGAATTAGGGCTATGCTTCATGAGAACAGCAGCTTAGGCTATCTGATCAAGAGAGGTGAAAATTTTCGGGGCTGCAATATCAATGATACCGGGAATGATATTTGCGTACCACTTCACTATCACTGCTCGTTCATTGGGATGAGAATGTGATGGCATGGAGTCATGCGCAATCTTTTCATCGTTCAAATCCAAGGGCAGTCGAAAAGGTAAATACATATATCGAACATGCATAGAGGAGTGGCATTGTAAGCCTAGGGCACCTTGCATGGTCACGTGGATTATCCACTAGCCAATCAGCCCACCACTTCATGTATATAAACCTACGTCACAGACCTCTCGGGGAAAATGACAGAACACACATACCACTACACACAACACAATACACCTTACATTATATATCAACCGCCTTATTGCTTACAGGCATAGTTCTATCTACTTGCAAAACCACGTTCTGATTAGCTTCACACTACTTGTTGATACGGCAAAGGTAATGTTGAATCAAGTAACAGTCGTTGCAACGGTGGCGGTTCGTGATTGATTGATTCTGAGGGCAAGGCTGCAGCTCGCACACGGATTGTGCGAGCTTGCGCACAGGCCATGTGATCACGTGTTTGGCTATCTGCTCTGCTACGTACGTTGGCTCGATTCCCAACACTACTTTCAGTCGTTCTTCAGCGCCGTCTGGAATGTAAGTGAATGACATCTTCTAGATATGACTATCACAGCTAATTCACGCGGCAAGGTTAATTTGAAGCAGCCTTTCTGAAACTCCGCACCTTCACTTCAAAGCATCAGAATATTCCATCACACCTCCATGTAGGCCATGAATTTTTGCCATCACGATCAAAATTCTATTTCCAAGTGTCAAAGTATATACATCGAATCACCAAGCACACCAGCCCCCATCTCCCGTCTCACAACCCCCACCCCCCCCCTCAACCAATCTAGCACGTGAAAACAGCCGGTCCAGGAGTCGTGTACGTCTTCGCGCCCTGGTAAAGGTTGAAAATAACACCAGGGTCGTTCTGCTTGTACGCGCCGGGGAAAGAAACCGTAGCAGGAGTCTTGCTAGCCTCGCCGCCCGTGACGTTGATTTGCGCGCACTCCTGAGCAATTGCATTAGACAAGTCCGAATTCCCACTTCAGCGGTGATTCAACGTACCATGTAGAACTGCGCTCCCATGCTGCTGCTAGCGCTGTGCAGAGCAATCAACTCCGCCCTGAGGAGGTATTGACCCGGTGCGATGCACTTGGGAATTGTAACGGACTGGATACCCTTGTTGGCGATGAGGCGGTCTACACCCCATTTGGAGCCATCGAAGGAGTCTTGGTAGATCTAAAGATGCTCTATTAGCCACCACACCACAATCTTTCCCAATTCGACTATCGTACCTTGAACCAGCCACCACCAATACCAGTATCAGTCTTCGCATCAGAAACTTTCTTCAGGTACGCCATGACCGGCCCCTTGTGGCTGGAATCAATGACATCGTTCGAGCCGTGGCGCCACAGGAGCTTGGCTGTCGAACCCGCCTGCACCGTGATGACTGTGTTGGTCTTGGAGGTCGGGTTGGGACTGCCATTGCACACGATGGAGTTGGAGGTTACGTCGTTGATGGGGCCGTCGTAGCTGGGCACGCGCACACCGTCGCCCGCTGCGCCGCCGTTGACGGACACCATGATGGTGTGCGCGGAGGCGGATGCCGCGAGTAGGATTGGGGCTGAGAACTTCATCTTGGCTGTTGTGTTTGGGAGGGTGAAGCTTGGTGGTGAGTAGGTTTGCGGTGATTCGAGATGGTTTATAAGGACTCCAAGCAAACGCAAGAGCACCCAGCCTCGACGCTTTTGATTCTTGCACTTAACCCGTTGCGCGACGCAGATCCACTTTCATATCTTGGATGCACCCCAGACAACGGGAATTTCTCATCGTTCCACCACTCTCATGTCGTGCCACCACGTCCACGCTGAGGCTACACCAATTCTGTGACGGAGGCGAAGTGGAGGTGCGACGGCGGTAGATTAAGCACTATGGAAGGCGTGTCGAATGTTCTTTGCGATGCTAAGCGAGCTTGCTTTAGCCAATGGCTTAGCCGGGGAATAGATGAGGCTGCGGTACTTGGACCGGGAATAGATGAACATTTGACTTTGGACCGGGAAACAAGGCACTAGTCATATGAAATGGGCTTGCGTGTGACCTGGTAAAGCTATCGGCGCTAGGAATGAGGTGCCGAGACTGGGGTGTGGGGGAAATAGTGGTCTTGTGATTTTGCGGGTATGACGACAGAGCCCTGTGCTGTCGTTGCGCAAAATTAAAGCGTGAAAGGTCTAGACATGACGCAGGATGGAGAGAAAAGAAGCGCACTGCGAATACAGGAAGAGAAGACATGCTTAAAGATGCATCTGAGGTGCAGAAATCTGCTATGGCGGGCCTCTGTGAGCCTTGATGCTGCCATGCTTTCCAGAATCTAATCGCTTCATGCGAAGACAAGAGCAGGGTCAGCTTGATTGAGATTAGCAAAGAGTACGACACAGATGGGCGTTGTGTTCCAGAATGAATTGCCAGACGGGTTCAAGCCCAACAAGAAGTTTGGAGGGAGACAGCAATAGCTTTTGGCAGCAGGGAATGAAGGTCGATTGTGTGTTCTGGGTATCGAATGTTGTCGGCGCAACGTACATCTGCGACTCGTCATGCTGTTGCAGTGCTAACCCAGATGATTTAGCCTCAAGCCAAGCCAGAGAAGTGCAAAATACCGTGACCCTTCTGTTGCTTCCCCTTGTTCTTCTTCCTCTTCTTGCGCTTCGACTTTTGCTCTTCCTCGCCACTGCTGCTGCCCATGTCATCGTCACTGTCCTTCTCTTCCTCGCTCTCGTGCACTCGCTTGCCATTCGTGGCAGCCTCCTCCTCCTCTTCTTCTTCTTCTTCTTCCTCGGCCTCCTCATCTTCCACAACATCCTGCCACGTCTTCTCGCCCCATACCTTGACTGTCTTTCCTCCGCCACTGATCATGCGCCCAGTCACGTCGAAGCCCAGACCAATGACCGTCTCGTGAGATAGCTCGTCGTGCTTCAACTCGTCGATGACAGTGTTCTTTCCGAGCTTGATGAAGCGCAGGTCTCCATTGCCCAGACCGATTGCAACTACTTTTCCACTGGGGCCAACGCCATCGGGCAGCAGGGCGATGCAGTCAAGACTCTCGCCGCCGCCCTTGGCACGATCGACGGTGATGCGCTCGTCTTGGTCGTCCCATACGCCGCGTTCCCAGAGTGTGACGACGCCGTTGCCTCCACCTACTAGCACCTTCTCGCCCACGCTTGAGCCCTTCTTCGACAGACCCGTGACTATCGTGGAGCATAATAGCTCCTCCTCTTGGTCTTCACTGCGCACCATGACGCCTCGCCGTAGATCGGTGACTGCCAGTGTGCTGCCGCCGGTTGTGACCCATTGCTTGCTGAAGCCGCTAGTGCTGGCTTCAGTGGGTGGTAGAGGTGTGAGGGATGAGACGTAGTCGTCGTGGGGGCGGTGGGTTGCTTCGGGCTTGAGGAGGGACTTGGGGCCGAGTGAGCGGACGTCGTAAATGTGGAGGGCGGAGGAGTCTGTTGCGAGGATGAGCGATTGTGGGGAGAGGGCGTGGACGAGCGTCGGAGCATCGATTGCGCCGTTATTTCTACGCCATGTCAGCGAATACAGTATAATTGACGTCTTTTATTATGCTTACGGATCTAATGGTACAGATATCTTGGCCGTGACCTGTCCAGTGGTGGAGTCGGCGATCTTGACGATGCCGTCCGTACCAGCCGAATACAATGACAAACCATCCAAGCTGTAGGCGAGCGTTCTACAGCTCCCCTTGTGTCGCTTCGTCTTCCAGACCGTGTCGATGTGCCCAAAGCCGTTCTCGGAGGCTAATGTCGTGTCGTTGTCGCTGTCGTCGCTCGCGCCTGCCGGCAGTCGGTACGATTGCACGCGTCCTGAGATCAGGCCAACCGTCACGATGGGCTCTGACGGGTGTATTGCTTGCGCAAACAGCTCCGAATCGAGCGGTATCGCGCACACATTTTCGAACATGGTTGGACGTGGTGGTGATTTCGGGAGTGCAGAAGTTCATCGACAGCTTCAACTTTTTTGTGGAGCTAGTATTTGCAAAGGCAGGTGCAGCCGAGGCACTTCAAGCTTGGCAGGTACCACTGAACTTCCTCGACGAACGTCACTTTTAACAACTCATAGCTTCCAACATATTGGAACATATCATCATCCGATCTGTGTACCAATGAGTCTTTCACAAAGGATCGATAAACCCATTCCGTTGCCTTCCTGCTCCTGCATCACAGACAGGAGCTCACAGTCACCGACATTCTCATCATTAGATGTTGGTAGCAAATAACACAGCATCCACAGCGATTCGTGCCGAGCAACTCTCTTTGGATGGGATAACGGCCCCTCTTTTTCCAGGCTTATGGTCCTTGGAATCGTGCAATCTGACTCGGTGGTGCCGGCCACACAACGCATCGTTCCCAATCAAAACCCACCTGCAAGGCACGATCTCTTCTTTCAAGTTTTCAAGCAACGTTCATCCAGCATGGCAAGCTCTCGAAGCCTTGGGATAAGATCAATAAGGGAAGGTAGTGGATGCTCCACATCTGACCATACTACAAACAGTAATACAGCCGGATCACGTTTTCTACTGATTGGCTGTGAGCATTACAACGGCCCGTCGCTAACGTCAGTCAATCATACCCAGAACCAGATCCCATCCCAAGCTCTGGAAAGCTCATAAGAAGCTTCCAAAGCACGACGAAACGGCAGCCAGGTCTTCGGTACTCCAAGCGCCTCTCAAAATGCTCGCTTCATCTCTACTCTACGGCCTCCTTGCCGCCTCCACCGTCGACGCACACGCCCATCCCAAACCAAAGACCCTCAGCTACAGTGTCGTACCTGGCCTCTTCCTCCAAGATGATAACGCCACCAACCCATCAGGCTTCGACTTCATCGCCACGAACTTCGGCCTCATCAACCGGACATACCCCTCCGACTCGTCCTGCCCAGACCGCGGCCGCTCAACCCAATGGCAGCGTCTGGCGCACTACATCGAAACCCTGAACAAGAAAGGCTCCAAGAACGAGCGTTACTCACTCCTCTTCATGGGCCGCCACGGCGAGGGCTTCCACAACGCCGCTGAGTCCTTCTTCGGCACCCCGGCCTGGAACTGCTACTGGAGCGAACTTGACGGCAATGGTACCGTGACATGGGCAGACGCCAAACTCACGGAAGTCGGCATCCAGCAGACATACAAGGTCAAAGACTTCTGGGCGCGGCTGATCAAGAACGAGAAGATCACGCCGCCGGAGACATATTACACAAGCCCCATGTACCGCTGCCTCGACACCGCGAAACTCACATTCACGGGCCTCGATCTACCGCGCAAGAACCCCTTTGACCCAGTCATCAAGGAGTTCCTGCGCGAGGGTATTAGCGCGCATACGTGTGATCGCCGCAGCACAAAGAGCTACATCAAGAAGAACTTCCCCGGCTTCAAATTCGAGAAAGGATTCCCCGAGAACGATCCGTACTGGCAGTTTTTGAAAGCTGAGCCGCGCGCGAACCAGGATGCAAGGTCGAAGGCGGTCTTGGATGATATCTTTACGAGTGATGATAGTACGTATATTAGCATTACGTCGCATTCGGGCGAGATTGCGAGCTTGTTGAGGAGTATGTATTTCACTCGCTTCTATGTGGGGACGTCTACTGACTTGGTATTGTAGCTCTTAACCACCGCGTGTTCAGCTTGTCTACGGGCTCTGCTATCCCAGTTCTTGTCAAGATCACGGAGACGAAGGGTGAGGCACCCGCAACGTCGACACTGCCATACAACCCACAAAAGACTTGTGCGGCGCCGCCGACCATTCGTGATTCGAGCTGTAACGACTGTTCGTGCTGTACATAGACACGCGGTCAAAGATGTGTTTTGAGTCGTTCCCTAGCGAGTATTGACGATCGTATCCTGATGTCTAAAACAATATACTGTATCTTCCGTCGATCTTCTATCTCCCATTTTTTCACTCTCTTGCTCTTTTGTCTCCAGCAACCATTCTTTCACCAATGACGTGATTCCGCATAATCACCGCTTTTACATTCTATCTTCTTGCGACATCGGCACTCAATGTTACCGATCTCGTGCGAAAAGTGGAGGGTGGTTCACACATTTCAGAAAGCACCAATATGTGTCTACACCATCTGGAGTTCTGGGTTTCAGGAAACTCGCAAAAGAAGCAAAAAAAAAAAGTAGAGAA
>Ga0265798_10000879_pt1 | contig 48281 bp, 47 predicted proteins | sample P3T30metagenome_FD_192430 | JGI IMG/M metagenome (GOLD analysis project Ga0265798, IMG submission 192430) | Plant litter microbial communities from East Loma Ridge, Irvine, California - P3 T30 | ecosystem: Environmental > Terrestrial > Plant litter > Unclassified | place: USA: California...
GGTTGGCAAATTTACATATATTTTGCAGTAACACAAGAAAAAATTGTACAAAGTGAAAAATTCGTACTAAGTGCGGTATTCTTCAATCTCTATAGCTACCGATGCTACATCTCCACCTATGGGTGGGTTAATCTTTGCAACAGATAGTTTAATACGGGCAATTTCCGGCAGTTCGGCAAACGTTCTTTTTATAATCCGTTGTGCTACATGCTCTAAGAGATTACTGCGTATTGCCATCTCTTCCATAACAATTTTGTTGAGGTGCACATAATCTACAGTATCGGCAAGATTATCAGTCTCCATAGATTTTCTCAGATCCGTCTTTATTTCAAGGTCCACCCTGTAGTCACTGCCTATTTTACTTTCTTCAATAAGGCAGCCGTGGTAAGAGAATGTACGTATATTCTTTAGTTTTATTATTCCCATGATTTTTATTAGTTGAAAAGTTTCAAAGTAGCAGAGTTGCAAAGTTATGAAAGAAGTTGCAAAGTATTTTAGGAAGTAGGATAGTTACAGAGTTACAAAGTTGAAAACTGCGACTGCGACTGTAAACACTTTTACTACTTTGCGACTCTGCTACTTTGGTACTCTTTAACTTTAAAACTATTTAATTACCTTTGCAGTCTTATTTAAACAAGCTATGTTAACCGAAGAGCGATCACTGAATTTTATTGAGCAGATTATAGAAGAAGACCTGGCCAATGGCTTCCCAAAAGACAAATTACGCTTTCGTTTCCCGCCGGAACCTAACGGTTACCTGCACATAGGCCACGCAAGTTCTATTTGCCTTAATTTTGGTTTAGGATTACGCTATAATGCACCTGTAAATTTACGATTTGACGATACTAACCCTGCAAAAGAAGAGCAGGAGTTTGTAGATGCTATAAAAAAAGATGTGGAATGGCTGGGGTATACCTGGGCAGAAGAGCGCTATGCGTCTGACTATTTCCAGGAGTTGTATGACTGGGCGGTACAGTTTATAAAAAAAGGTATTGCTTATGTAGACAGCCAGAGCAGCGAAGACATGGCAAAGCAAAAAGGCACGCCAAATCAGCCGGGAACTAACAGCCCGCACCGCGACAGATCTATAGAAGAGAATCTTGAGTTGTTTGAAAAAATGAAACAGGGAGAATTTGCCGAAGGTACTTATGTACTAAGGGCAAAAATAGATATGACATCGCCCAACATGCTTATGCGCGATCCTTTAATGTATCGCATTCTGCAAAAAAGCCATCACCGTACCGGCACTAACTGGTCTATATACCCCATGTATGACTGGGCACATGGCGAAAGCGACTATATAGAGTCGGTATCACACTCGCTTTGTACTTTAGAGTTCGCTATGCACAGGGAACTGTATGACTGGTTCCTAGACCAAGTTTATGACAATGCTTCTACACGCCCTAAACAACGTGAATTTGCGCGTCGTAACCTTAGCCATACCGTAGTGAGTAAAAGAAAATTATTACAGCTTGTTGAGGAAAAGCATGTTACAGGATGGGATGACCCGCGCATGAGTACCCTAAGTGGTATGCGCAGGAGGGGCTATACTGCTGCAGCCATCCGTAATTTTGCCGATACCATAGGTATTGCTAAACGTCAAAACCTTATAGATGTTTCGCTATTGGAATTCTGCGTTCGCGAAGACCTTAATAAAACGGCTCCCCGGGTAATGGCGGTTCTTGACCCAGTTAAGCTTATCATTACCAACTATCCTGAAGGCAAAGAAGAATGGCTTGAAGCAGAGAATAACCCGGAAGATGAATCGGCAGGATCCCGCGAAGTGCCGTTTAGCCGTGAATTATATATTGAGCGCGAAGACTTTATGGAAAATGCTAACAACAAATATTTCCGCCTTACTTTAGGTAAAGAGGTTCGCCTTAAAAATGCTTATATTATTAAAGGGGAATCTGTTGTTAAAGATGCAGACGGGACTATTACCGAAATTCATGCAACGTATGATACTGATAGTAAGAGTGGCAGTGGGAGCGAAGCAAGCCTTCGTAAAATAAAAGGCACCATCCATTGGGTATCTGTACCTCATGCTATAAAAGCTGAAGTTAGAATATACGACAGGCTATTTACCCATGAAAACCCTGATGGAGATAAAGACGTTAATTTTAAAGAATACATTAACCCAAATTCATTACAGGTTATAACCGGTTACCTTGAGCCAAGCCTTAAAAGTGCCGAAGCAGGAGAGCGGGTACAATTTCAGCGTCTTGGATATTTTTGTGTAGATAAGGATACCAATGCTGAACAAATTATTTTTAATAAAACGGTTGGACTTCGTGATACCTGGGCGAAAGTAGAAAGCAAAGAATAAATTTATTATAGAATAATCTATAGAAACTCCTGAATTTTCAGGAGTTTTTCTGTTATATATAATATCTATTATTTTAAGGGTTGAAATAATTAAACTTTATTAATTCAGGCTTCATTTGATGCTTTATATTTCATTTAATTTAAATCTAATTAACCATATGCGGTGAGCCCAGAAAGCGCATTAGAAAGGCTATATTTTGATTTCACATACTTTGGCTTTGAATTAACTACACCTTAACAACCTGTAAATGTTAAAAAGGCTTACCTTTATAATGATCAAATAAAACAAATATTAATTTTAAACATTATTATTATGGCTGGTAAAACAGGAACATTAGTAGCGGTACTTGCGGGTGCTGCAATAGGAGCTGCAGTTGGAATTTTGTTTGCTCCTGAAGAAGGTGCAGCGACAAGAAGAAAGATTAAAGATGGCGCTGCCGGTAAAGCAGACGAAATTAAAGATAAATTAGCTGAACTTACTGAAACTGTAAAAGGCAGATTTGGTGGTGCTAAACATGATATCGAATCTGGTTTAGATCATTTAGTATCTAACGTTACAAACAAAGCAGATGATATCATTGCTACATTAGAGAAGAAACTTGATGCCCTTAAAGGTGGCGCTCAAAAAACAGCTGACGATACAGCTGAAGTATAATATACAAACACACTGCTATGGCATTTGAAGAAATAAAAGAGAACGCGGAAGACCTTAAAAATGAGGCTAAAAGTTTAATAGATGCTAATTTAGACTATTATAAACTTTGGGGCTTTAAGATCGCTGTGAAATCTACGGCAATGCTGATCAAGATATTTTTGCTTGTCTTTATGATCACGATCGTAATGCTGTTCTTCTCTATTGCCGCAGCAATGGGATTTGGCTATTGGTTTGATAATTTTGCTTACGGCTTTTTAGCAGTTGGCTTTATCTATCTAATTCTTGCCATTGTGGTACTTAAAGTTCAGGAAAAGATTGTAGAAGGCCCATTGCTTTCACAATTTTCACGAATATTTTTAAAGAAATACTAATAGCCATGCATACAAATATAAAAGTATATCGCAATTTCGATGATGTAAATAAAGACCTTGAAATTCTTAAGGTTGAGAAAGACCTTGCTTATGCTAAGTTTTTAAAAGGACTGGGCGAAACAAGAGATAGCCTGCAGCCGGGTAACATGATGGGGGATACCCCAAAGAAGATACTTGGTGTGTTAGGTGCCTTTAGCGGCCCTATAAAAAGTGCTGTACTTACTTTTCTCTTTAAAAAGTTATTCTAACAATATTGCACTATATAAGTAAAGGCTGCCATTTGGCAGCCTTTACTATTTTATTTTTGTTTGTCTTTTTTCTCGGCTCTCTCAGCTTTTCTTTTCTCCCTATAGGCTTTAAGTTCTTCTTTGTCTAAGTAGTTATCCTTATTGGTATCTATTGTAACAAAGTTCTCTTTAAGCTTACCTCTTTGGGCTTTATCTGCCTCTGCAACACTTATCTTCCCATCATTGTCGGTATCAAGGGTAGCGAACATTTTGCCACCATCCGGCCTTTGTCTTTTTTCTTTATCCTGTGCAAAAGACTGTACTGTTGTAAACATGCTTACCAGCATTACTACCATTAACCATTTCCTGTTCATAACCTAAAGTATTAAAGTTTTATATAGGACTCTACTGGTTATAAAAGGTTTAATGTCTAGTTTGTTAAAAAAAGGCTCCCAATTCCGGGAGCCTAATGCTATACTTTATTTTCAGGAGGAGTTTCCTGGTTATGATCATAAGGGGGTTCTATATGTCGTTGTGTTGGCCTGCTAAAATCTTCCTTAGGAGCGCGTTTAACGGCTTTTTTCATCGATTCTCCAACCTGGTTAGAAGCTGCAAAAGATGCTATCATATTATTAAGCATATCGCTTCCTGCCTGTGGTGAATTAGGTAACAGGATAAGGTTAGAGTTGGCATCTGCACCAATAGCCTGTAGTGTATCATAGTGTTGAGTAACTACAATAAGAGCCGATGCTTCCTGGCTGTTTATACCTACCTGATTAAGTATATCTACACTCTCTACAAGACCACGGGCAATTTCACGCCTTTGGTCGGCTATACCCTGTCCCTGTAGACGTTTGCTCTCAGCTTCTGCTTTGGCTTTAGCTACAATACGTATACGTTGCGCTTCGGCCTCATATTCTGCAGCCGATTTTTCCCTGTCTGCAGCATTAATACGGTTCATCGCATTCTTAACCTGCGGATCCGGGTCAATATCTGTAATCAGGGTATTTATAATGTCATACCCATATGTCGTCATAGCCTCATTAAGCTCACGTTTCACGGCAATGGCGATGTCATCTTTACGTTCAAAAACGTCGTCCAGCTTTAGCTTAGGGACTTCGGCTCGCACAACATCAAATACATAAGAGGTAATTTGATCATGCGGATATTCAAGTTTGTAGAAAGCGTCGTACACATTGGTTTGAATAACCTTAAACTGTACTGATACTTTCATTTTAACGAACACATTTTCTTTAGTTTTCGTTTCTATAATTACATCGAGCTGCTGTATCTTAAGGTTGATTCTGCCTGCTATTTTGTCTATAACCGGAATTTTAAGCTGAAGGCCCGCATGACGAATGCTATGGTATTTACCAAAGCGTTCTACAATAACCGATGTTTGCTGTTTAACTGTGAAGAAAGAAGACAGGAAGATAAATAGCCCAATAATGAGTACTATGTACCAGATAATGTTTTCCATGGAATTAGATTTATGGATTAGAGGGTAATATACAAAATTTTCAGAGCATAAAAAAACCTCCTTTAAGGAGGCTTATAATTTAAAGTGTATTTGCTGCTTTATTTATTCGGCTTATAGTTTCTTCTTTACCTATTAGCGCCATGATATCAAATAAATGCGGGCCTTTTAAAGAGCCTACAAGGCTTATTCGCAGCGGCTGCATTACTTTACCCATCCCAATTCCTTTTTCTTCGATCCAGGCTTTTATTACAGTTTCTGTATTGGCAGGGGAAAAGTCGAGCGTGTTTTCTAAAACAACAGCCAGCTCCTTTAATATATTATTAGTTTCCGGCTTCCAGTTTTTAAGGGCTTTTTCGTCATATTCTGTTGGAGCAACAAAGAAGTAGTCGCTTAAGTCCCATAACTCGCTCGCAAAAGTAGCGCGCTCTTTTACAAGGCCTACTACCTGGGTTACATCTTCAATAGCCCAGTTGATTCCTTTAGCAACTAGTGTGTGCGATAGCTCTTTTGCTAAAGTAGCGTTATCCTGGCGGCCAAAGTACTGGTGGTTAAACCATTTATTTTTTTCCGGGTCAAACTTTGCACCTGCTTTGTGTACGCGTTCTAAATCAAATAGAGCTACCAGTTCTTCAAGTGTAAACAATTCCTGGTCGGTACCGGGATTCCAACCTAATAACGCCAAGAAGTTAACGACCGCTTCCGGAAGATATCCTTTTTCACGATAGCCGGATGATACCGTACCGTCAGGGTTAGTCCACTGTAACGGGAACACCGGAAAGCCCAACTTATCGCCATCGCGTTTAGACAGCTTACCGTTACCTACAGGTTTTAATATAAGCGGAAGGTGGGCAAACCGCGGAGCTTCCCATCCAAAAGCCCTGTACAACAGTTTGTGCAACGGCATAGAAGGCAACCACTCTTCACCGCGAATAACGTGGCTGGTTTCCATTAAATGATCATCGACAATGTTAGCAAGGTGGTAGGTAGGCATACCATCGCTTTTAAACAACACTTTATCATCCAATAAATTGGTTTCAAATTTAATATCACCACGGATGATATCGTGCAGGTGCAACGTTTCATCAACCGGAGTTTTAAAACGTATGACATATTCCTCACCATCGGCAATACGTTTGTCAGCTTCTTCGGCAGAAATATTTAATGAGTTATCTAATGTTCCACGGTTGGCGTGGTTGTATATAAATGTTTTTCCGGCTGCTTCGTCAGTCTTTCTAAGTTCATCGAGCGCTTCAGCAGTGTCAAAAGCATAATACGCCCAGCCATTGTTTATAAGTTGCTGCGCATACTGCACATAAATTTCTTTACGTTCGCTCTGGCGGTAAGGGCCAAATTTTTCGTTCTTAGCAACACCTTCGTCAAAAGGAATTCCGCACCAGTTTAAAGCTTCTACAATGTATTCTTCTGCTCCGGGTACATAACGGTTCTGGTCGGTATCTTCAATACGCAGGTAAAAGGTACCGCCATGTTTTTTAGCAAATAAATAATTAAAAAGGGCTGTCCTTACACCGCCTATGTGTAAAGGGCCTGTAGGGCTTGGTGCAAAACGCACACGAACTGGCTTAGACATTGTTGATAAATTTTGGCTGCAAAGATAGATTAAAGTGTCGATTTGTTGATTTGATAATTCGTGGATTTATTAAAACCATAATATGTTTAATGCTTATCGAGCTATTTAATTGATCTTCAACTGTCAAATTACCAGATAGACAAATTACCGAATGAACAATCAATCAACAATATGGCACGATATTTTCAGTTATGCTATCGATAGAATTTGTAATTTTATCAGTTATTAACAATTCTTGTTATTTATACACCATTTGGAAGCAAAGAACATTATTTACGCCAAGCTGGAAAGCTTTATAAAGAAGTATTATACTAACGAACTTATTAGGGGGAGCCTCTTTTTTGTCGGGCTTGGGTTGCTGTATTTTATAGCTACGTTGCTTGTAGAATATTTTTTATGGCTGCCTACAAGCGGCCGTATAGCCTTGTTCTGGATTTTTATTGCGGTAGAAGTTTTTTTACTGTTTAGGTTTATATTGTTTCCGGTTTTCAAATTGTTCAAACTACAAAAGGGCATAGATTATAAGCAGGCGTCGGCAATAATAGGGAATCACTTTAGCGAGGTAAGCGATAAGCTTACAAACTTCTTACAACTGGCGGGCGAGCCCCAACAATCGGAATTATTACTTGCGTCTATCGACCAGAAAGCGAACAGCCTTCAGCCGATACCGTTTACTAATGCGGTTAATTTTAAAAAAAATTTAAAGTTTGTTCCGTATGCTGCTGTACCGCTTTTGCTTATTCTGTTTTTCATGATTAGCGGAAACTCCGCGGTGCTTACTAAAAGTTTCGACAGGGTAGTACATTATGATACGCACTTTGCGCCACCGGCACCTTTTGAATTTGTTATTGTAAATAATTCCCTCACGGCACAGCAGGACACAGATTTTTTGCTTCAGGTAAAAACGCAGGGTAACGTAGTTCCGGAGAATGCTATGATTACAATAGGCAACGAAAATTACTATTTGGAAAACGTGAAGCCGGGAATTTTTCAATACAAGTTTGAGAAACCATCTAAAGATATTAGCTTCCAGTTAAAGGCAAACAATGTTACCTCTCAGCCTTATGAGCTTGCTGTTGTTGCCGTACCTACTATTGCCAATTTCGAGATGGTGTTGCAATTCCCATCTTACCTTAGCCGTAAGGCAGAGGTTGTAAAGGGTAGTGGTAACGCGGTAGTGCCGGAGGGTACTAAAGTGACGTGGAAAGTAAACGCCCTCGCAACAAAAACTATAGAATTTAGCAGTAATGGTACTTTAACGCCATTTGCCAATAGCGAAAGCACCTTTAGCCTGTCTAAAAATATATTGCAAAATACAGACTACCAAATTCTTACATCTAATAATAAGGTTAAGAACCACGAAAAATTGCAGTATCAGATCAATACTATTAAGGACCAATATCCAACTATCACAGTTTCTAATGCTCCCGACAGTCTGAAGCTGAAAAAGGATATTATCTTAGGTCAACTGTCAGACGATTATGGATTGACAAAGTTACAGATAGTATATTATCCCCAGGACAAACCAGATGCTGCCAGGCGTGGAACACTCCCTGTTAAGCGCGAGGCGTACGACCGTTTTTACTATTCGTTCCCCGATGGTCTTGCCATTAAGGAAGGTGTAAGCTATGAGTACTACTTTGAAGTTTCTGATAATGATGCTGTGCACAATTACAAGAGCACTAAATCATCTGTGTTTTCTCATAGAGAACTTACGGCAGATGAGCGTCAGGATGAAGTATTGCAGGAACAAAACAGCAACATCAACAGCCTTGAAAAATCGATAAAAAATCAGGAAAAACAAACCAGCGAACTCGACAAGCTGCAAAAGATGGGCAAGGAGAAAAACAACCTTGACTTTAAAGATCAGAAGAAGATTCAGGATTTTATCAACCGCCAGAGCCAGCAGGATGAAATGATGAAGGAGTATTCTAAAAAGCTTCACGATAACCTGGAGCAGTTTAATCCTGAAAAGAAAGATGAGCTGAAGGACGAGTTAATGAAGCGTCTTGAAAAAAATCAAAAGGAATCTGAAAAGAACCAAAAACTTTTAGATCAGTTAAAGGAGCTTACCAATAAACTGAAAGAGGAGGAGCTGTTTGATAAGGTTGATGAGTTTAAGCAACAGAGCAAGAACCAGACTAAGAACCTTGAACAATTGGTAGAACTTACCAAACGTTTCTATGTAGAGAAAAAGGCGGAGCAGATTGCAGAGAAGCTCGAAAAACTTGCAGAGAAGCAGGATAAGCTTGCGGAAAGTAAAGATAACGATGCCCAAAAGCAAACTGAGATTAACAAGGAGTTTGACAAGATGCAGGAAGAAATGCGTGAGCTTGACAAACAAAACAAGGATCTTAAAAAACAGATGGATATCCCGGTGGATGAGCAAAAAGAGAAGAGCATTGAAGAGGATATGAAGAAGGCAGCTGAGGAATTAAACAAACCAGGCGCTGATAAGGATAAACAAGGCAAGGCTAAACCAAAGCAAAAATCTGCTGCAGATAAAATGAAGCAAATGGGTGCCCAGATGCAAATGGAAATGGAAGGCGGCGAAAGTGAGCAACTGGAAGAGGATGTAAAAATGCTTCGACAAATACTGGATAACCTTTTAGCGTATTCATTTTCTCAAGAAGAGGTAATGGGCCAGTTTAAAGGTTCATCTACCCGGGCGGCTAATTTCGCAAAATACCTTAAAAAGCAGCAGGACCTTAAATTACAATTTAATCACGTGGACGATAGCCTTTTTGCCATGTCGCTGCGTAACCCAAAAATTACTGAAGAGATTACTAAAGAAGTGGGTAATGTTCATTACTATGTAGATAAGGCATTGGCCGACCTTGCAGATAATGTTGTGCCGCGCGGCGTAAGTAACCAACAGTATGCTATTACAGCTTCTAACAAACTTGCCGATTTTTTAAGTGATGTGCTTAATAATATGCAAATGCAAATGAGTGCTTCCGGTTCGGGCAAGGGTAAAGGAAAAGGCAAGAGCCAGGGCGACGATGTACAGCTGTCTGATATTATCAAGAAGCAAGAAGGGCTTGCGAAGAAGATGCAGGAAGGGATGAAGAAAGGTGAGAAGCCCGGTCAGGGAAAAGAGAAAGGTGAAGGACAGGGCGAGGGAGAAGGCAAAGATGGCAAGGGTCAGAAATCCGGTGGTAAGGAAAAAGGCGGTAAATCAGGTCAGGGTGAAGGTGAAGGAGAAGACGGGGAAGGCAATGCCGGCGAACTTCTGGAGATTTATAAAGAACAGCAAATGCTTCGTGAACAGTTACAGCAAATGCTGAATAAGCAGGGTATGGGCGGTAACGGCCAGGCTGCTTCAAGACAAATGAAGGAGATAGAAAAGCAGTTGCTTAATAAAGGCTTTCGTAACGAGACTATGCAGAAGATGCAGAACTTAAAGCAGGAGCTGCTTAAGCTCGATAAGGCTATGCAGCAACAAGGTGAAGAAAGTAAGAGGCAGAGCCAGACCAATAAGAAAGAGTTTAACAATACCGCTAACCAACTACCTGATGCTCTTAAAGAATATTTAAACAGTGTTGAAATTTTAAACAGACAAACACTACCTTTGCGCCCAAATTTTAACCAAAAGGTTCAAATCTATTTCAAGAAAAATGATTGATTTTAATTACGAGACAGATTTTGAACTGTCGGACGAAACGCGATACTCTAACTGGATATCTGAGGTAATAACTTCCGAAGGAAAAAAGGAGGGTGAGATAAGCTATATTTTTTGCGATGATGATTACCTTTTAGAAGTAAATCAGCAGCATTTAGATCACGACACACTTACTGATATTATTAGTTTTGATTATACGATGGGCAATGAAATCAGCGGCGACATATTCATCTCTGTAGAACGTGTTAAGGATAATGCGTCTGACTTTAATGTTCCGTTTGACGAAGAGTTACTTCGGGTTATGTCACACGGTATATTACACTATTGCGGATATAAAGACAAAGGTGAAGATAACGAAGTACTCATGCGCAGTAAGGAAGATGAGAAAATTGCATTGTTCCACGTGAAACAATAGTGCTTATTGATACGATGTTCCACGTGAAACAAGGTGGTATTAATATAAATAGAGTTTAGATATAACAGTTCCACGTGGAACAATGAAGGAGAATATAATGTTTGATTTATACGATGTAATTGTAGTGGGTGCAGGGCATGCCGGCAGCGAAGCTGCTGCTGCGGCCGCTAATATGGGTTCTAAAACCCTGTTGGTTACAATGAGCCTGCAAAATATAGCCCAAATGTCATGCAACCCGGCAATGGGTGGTATCGCAAAAGGGCAGATTGTTAGAGAGATTGATGCACTTGGAGGGTACTCCGGTATTGTGAGCGACAAGACCGCTATACAGTTTAAGATGCTTAATAAAAGTAAGGGCCCTGCTATGTGGAGCCCGCGTGTACAAAGTGACCGCATGCGCTTTGCTGAAGAGTGGAGGCTGATGCTGGAACGCACACCAAATCTTGATTTCTATCAGGAAATGGTATCTGGCATCATAATAGAAAATGATAAGATTGTAGGCATACGCACTTCACTTGGTATCGAAATAAAAGGTAAGTCGGTAGTACTTACGAATGGAACTTTCCTGAATGGATTGATCCACATTGGAGAAAAACAATTTGGCGGAGGCAGGGCAGGAGAGAGCGCTGCTTATGGCATTACAGAAGATTTAGTTCGTGTAGGATTTACATCCGGCCGTATGAAGACAGGAACACCACCCCGTGTAGATGGCCGTTCACTGGATTATTCTAAAATGGTAGAGCAGCCCGGTGATGTAAACCCTGATAAGTTTTCATACATGGATATCACGCAACCGCTCGTTACGCAGCGGTCTTGTTATATGACGTACACATCTCAGGCCGTTCATGATATTCTAAAGGAAGGTTTTGACCGCTCGCCCATGTTTAATGGCAGAATCAAGAGTCTCGGCCCACGTTACTGCCCGTCTATAGAAGATAAGATTAACCGCTTTGCAGATAAAGACAGACATCAGCTTTTTGTGGAGCCAGAAGGATGGGATACTGTTGAGGTGTATGTAAATGGCTTTTCTACTTCATTACCGGAAGATGTACAGTTTAAAGCGCTACGATCTGTAGAAGGTTTTGAGAACGTTAAGTTCTTCCGGCCCGGTTATGCTATTGAGTACGATTATTTCCCACCTACCCAACTTAAGCATTCACTTGAAACGAAGTTAGTGGAAGGTTTATATTTTGCAGGTCAGATTAACGGTACCACCGGCTATGAAGAAGCGGCCTCGCAGGGGCTGATGGCTGGTATAAATGCCAGCCTCAAGGTACAAGGCAAAGACCCATTTGTCTTAAAAAGAAACGAGGCTTATATAGGCGTATTGATAGACGACCTTATTACAAAGGGTACAGAAGAGCCCTACCGTATGTTTACTTCGCGTGCGGAATATAGAACGTTACTTCGCCAGGATAATGCCGATTTCAGGCTGACGCCGATGTCTTATGAGATTGGTTTGGCTAAAGAAGACCGTCTTAGAAAGATGGAGAAAAAGCGCGATCAAAGTGAGGCATTTGTAAATTTCTTTAAAGAAACAAGTGTTACAGTTGCAGAGGCGAACCCAATACTTGAAGCAAAAGAATCCAGTCCTATCAACCAGCCGGATAAAATGTTCAAGGTATTCTCCCGCCCTCAGATAGATCTTGAAGATATCTTAAAGTTCGATAAGGTTAAGGAGTATGTGGAAGAGCATGGACTCGACAGAGAGGTTATAGAACAGGCAGAAATCCAGGTTAAATATTCCGGTTATATTGAAAAGGAGAGAGTCAATGCAGATAAGCTAAACAGGCTTGAGGATGTAAAGATTCCGGATAATTATGACTATGATAAAATAAAATCATTATCATTCGAAGCTCGTGAAAAGATGAAAAAAATAAGACCAGTAACAATATCTCAGGCTTCGCGTATTAGCGGGGTATCTCCTAGTGATGTGTCTGTATTATTAATACACATGGGGAGATGATAAAATTGTTTCACGTGGAACTCTATAGAAAATCTCTTTTCAATAAGGGATTTTTTGTGTTTATATTTGTTTTGATAGCAATATTGCCAACCTCATGCATAAAACCACAGCACACAGTAGAGATACAGGACTATACGTTATTATCTAACGGCAAACAAATACTTGGGAAAGAACAGGGACTTACGGCTTTTATATTTGAAAATAATCCTCGCAAGATACCATTTCAACAATTCCTTGCAGATAAATACGGAGTGGGAAGTTACAATGATGTAAGCTACAATGTGACTATAGACGGTCATCCGCTAAAAGTTTATTTGTATGAAAACGCAGAGGTGGAAAAATATTTTAATACGTCGCAATTCATGGTAACCATGCAGGAAACCGAGGATAATATAAAGGGATCTAATGCTGAATTTTTAGCACTTTCTGTTGTGACCGAATCTAATGAGGATTGCCTTACTGACGGATCGCTCTATCAGCGGGTGGCAATTGCCTATTTAAAAAGTTTAAAAGACGAATACTATAACCTATAATGGATTTTAAAAACCCAATCAACTTCCTTACTGTAAAAGATCACTCTGTGTCGGGAGAGACATTCCAACTTGTATTAGACGAAGAACTGCAGCTTTTAAAAACGCATCCTCAGCCGGCACCGGAAGCTCTAGGTAGATATTATGAAAGCGACGATTACATATCGCACACTGACGGAAAACGCACCTTATTTGAAAAACTATACCATACAGTAAAGCAAAAAGCCCTTCGCGATAAGATAAAGTTAATTGAAAGTTTAAGCAGGGGGAAGGGTAATCTGCTTGATGTAGGAGCAGGCACAGGAGATTTTTTAGTAGAAGCTAAAAAGAATGACTGGGCTATTACAGGTATAGAACCGAGTGAGAAAGCTAAAGCTATCTCTATTTCTAAAGGTGTTGTCTTTGCTGAAAATCTCGCTGCTATAAAAAGTAATAGTCAGGATGTAATAACTATGTGGCACGTACTGGAGCATGTACCGGATTTGGAAAATGAAATATCGGAACTTAAGCGAATATTAAAACCTGACGGCGTTCTTGTTATAGCGGTTCCAAATTATAAATCGTACGATGCGAAATATTATGGTCAGTATTGGGCTGCCTATGATGTGCCGAGACATTTATGGCATTTTTCTAAAACATCCATTAGGAAACTTTTCGCCGTGCAAAGCATGGAATTAATTAAAGTGTTGCCAATGAAATTTGATAGCTTTTATGTGAGCCTTCTCTCAGAAAAATACAAGACCGGAAAAATGAACTTTATTAGTGGTTTTTTAACGGGATTGAGGAGTAACTTGAAAGCGAAGAAAAATATGGAATATTCATCGCATATTTATGTGCTGAAAAACGCAAAAGTCAATTAGCTGTGATCTCTCAGAACTTTGATAGTAGGAATAAGGATTTATATTGGCGTTTTCTCAAGAGGGCTTAAATCGCTTTATTTTGAGGCGAATTTTATATGTCAGCTTTATTAAAATTAAAATCTTCATAAACAAAATCTATACCGTCAAAAAATTAAAGTTGAACGGGATTTGTTAGGTTAGCAGGAATTATTACATTTACAAAAAATTTTAAATAGAAAATCAGGAATGAAAAAATCATTGATAGTACTTGGGTTGGCTTTAACACTTTTCTCATGTAACAACAGTACGTCGCCGGCAGCTTCGGGTTTCAAGACCGCTTATGTAGATACACAAAAGCTAATGGAGAAATCTGACGAGATTAAAGATCTTGACGATAAACGTAAAGTTAAGACAGAAGAGATGGGCAGAGAGCTGGATGCCGAAGTGCAAAAGCTTAAACTTGATTACGCAAGTGCTCAAAGTGAAGCAAACAGCAAAGGGCCGCAGTGGGCGCAGCTGAAAGCACAAGAGCTTCAAAAGAGAGAGCAGCAGCTTGGTATTAAACAAGAGTCTATGGGCAGGCAACTTCAGGAAGAATTTGGTGTGAAAAGAGATACCCTTGTTAGCCAGATCAAAAAAGTAATAAAAGAGTACGGCAAGAAAAAAGGTTTTGACTATATCTATGGCACAGGAGATGCTGCAAGTATATTATATGCTAAAGACAGCTATGATGTAACTACAGATATACTTAAAGAGCTTAATGATAAGTTTAAAGGATCTGCCACTAAGGAAGAGCCTGCAAAGGATACAGCATCATCTGAAGAGAAAAAATAATTCTCAAACGAATATTATTTACAAATGCTTCCGATACTATTGGAAGCATTTTTTATTTACACTATCCATCCGGAGAGACCTAACGTTTTCTCCATTAATTTTCTGATATGGAAGAGGTTACTGCAGCTGCATCGTACGCACTCAAATTTATAAATCAGACTAATAAGTCGGTTTTCCTTACCGGTAAGGCAGGTACGGGAAAAACTACGCTGCTTAAAGAAATAATTAAAACGACCCATAAGAATGTAGTTGTGGTTGCACCTACGGGCATTGCCGCTCTTAATGCAGGTGGCGTTACCATCCATTCTATGTTCCAGCTTCCGTTTGGAGGATTTTTACCTACTCATGCTCAGGCACCGCATATATCTGATTACGTAAAGTTTGAGAATAAGGACAGCCTACGTCGTCATTTTAATATGCGCGCCGAGAAGAAATCGGTAATCATGAATATAGAACTTCTTGTTATAGATGAGGTAAGTATGCTGCGTGCCGATTTACTTGATGCTATGGATTACATGCTGCGCAGCGTGCGCCGCCGGAACGAACCGTTTGGTGGCATCCAGGTGTTATACATTGGCGACCTTTTGCAGCTGCCTCCGGTAGTACGCAACGAGGAGTGGGATGTACTAAAGCAGTATTACAGGGGAAAATTCTTTTTCCATTCACACGTAGTACATGAGAGCCCGCCGGTTTATATTGAACTTGATAAAATATACAGGCAAACCGACTCCAGGTTTATAGATGTACTTAATAACTTAAGGAACAATATAATAACGGTAGAAGATCTTAAAATTCTCAATGAGTTTGTAAATCCTGAATTCAACCTGAAAAATAATCCTGGATACATTACGCTTACTACCCACAACGCTAAAGCTGATGCGCTCAACGCTAATTCGCTACAGGAACTTGGGGGTAAAGAATATAGCTACCTACCTGATATTGTAGATGACTTTCCTGAGAAAATGTACCCTGTGGAACAAATGCTGAAACTCAAAGTTGGGGCTCAGGTTATGTTTATTAAGAATGATTTGTCTCCGGAAAAGAATTACTTTAATGGAAAGATAGGCATTGTAAAGTCGTTGTCTGATGGTGAAATACTCGTTCATTTTCCGGAGGAGAAAGTTACGATAGAAGCCACCAAGTACGAATGGAAGAACGTGCGTTATGTAGTAGATGAACTAACTAAAGAAATAAAAGAAGAAGTTTTAGGCACATTTGTACACTATCCGTTAAAGCTTGCCTGGGCGATTACAGTACACAAGAGCCAGGGGCTGACATTTGACAAAGCAATGCTCGATGTATCGCAGGTTTTCATGCCGGGACAGGCGTATGTTGCTTTATCGCGTTTGCGCTCGTTAGATGGCCTTGTCTTGCTTTCCCCAATGCGTATGAACGGCATTAATAATGATGCTGATGTAATGCATTATGCCAATGGCAAGGCAGGCCACGAAGAGATGGAGACATCATTACAAAGGGAAACACTTAATTTTGTGTGTAACTTCCTAAAAGAAAGCTTTTCATGGAGCCCACTGGCGACCGAATGGCAGCGCCACAAAATGAGTTACCTTCAGGAAGGAGAGAAGGCTTTAAAATCCCGCTACCGCGAATGGGCAAATAGGCAGGAAGATACCATTTTTAAACAGCTGGACGCCGCCGGCAAATTTATAAATCAGCTTGATAAATTGTTTAGTCAGCAGCCTGTTAATTTAGAGTTTGTGAATGAACGTGTGGCAGCGGCCATAACCTATTTTTATCCTGCAATGGACAGTATGGCTACAGGGCTGTATAACAAAATTGAAGAGGTAAAAAGGCTGAAACGTGCCCGTGCTTTTTTTGATGAGCTTGCCGTACTCGAAGAACTGCAAACCGCAGCTGTGCTGCGGTTGCTTAAAGCTAAGAAAATTGTAGAGGTTGTTATGGCAGGGGAGGAGATAAGCCGCGATAACCTTATTACACCACAAATGCAGAGTTACAAGTCTAATAAGATAGAATCGATAAGGGAGATTATGAAACTAAATCCTGTAACAATTCTTGAAGAAGAAGGTGAAGAATATGAACGCTATCCTGTTAAAAAGAAGAGCAGCAGCGAACCTAAAAAGACTACGCTTGAAGAAACCTTCGAACTCTGGCAGCAAAAACTGACATTGAAGGAAATTGCCGAAAGAAGAAAACTAACCGAGACTACCATCTTAAGTCATTTTGCAGGCCTTATACAGTCCGGTAAAGCGGAGGTGAGCGATGTATTACCCGAAGAAAAGATTGAAGCGCTAAAAGAAGCTTTTAAAGATTTTGATGGAGAATCGCTAAAAGGGCTTAAAGATAAATATGGTGATGCTTTTACTTGGGGAGAATTGAGGATTTATAAGGCGGGAATGGAGCAGTAGGTTCAAAGCCGATTGAACAATTTATTATGGCATATCATGAAACTTACTTGAGACTGAACAAAGCTGCCTGGGGGATTGTTATTGGTTATAAGGGAGAAATAATTGTAGCAGACAAAGAAAGATTCGATCCGGATTTTGAACAAATAAGTGATTCTGTTTTCTTGAAGTTAAGTTTAGAGCTGAACCCTGTTTATGTTGAGCAGATTAAAATACTGATTGAAAACGGCATACGATGGATAGCAGGTGTACTGCCGGTTAACTGCAATCTATACATAACTGTAACCGAGATAGATTTTAATATGTGTAATTTTCAGATTGAAGGATTCTTTTTTGGAGTTGCAAACTGGTTATGTAATTATTTTAATATTGAAATGCCGTATTTTAGTTATTTCTATGACAGAAAGCTAAATTCGTATTTCTTTCATTTTGATGACGATAATAATCAGTCGTTTAATATGCTATATCCAGCAGCTAAAGAATAGTTCTACTGTCTATCTGGTGAGGCTAAATAATTTTTCATTCGGATCTAACAATCCAAAATCTACCGATCCATCTTACAACCAACTAAGCAATAAAATCGCCGGAATGAAGTAAATTACAATAGTACGGGCCCCATCATAATCTTTAGCAAGGCGCTGGCCGAGTAGTAAAAAGAGCAATGTAACGCAGGATAAGATAGTGGCGATAAATGCAAACTCACGGCCGTCGTTTATAAATATTTCTATTGCGCCAACTATAGACAACGCCCCTGCAAGCACCTCAAGTATAAGGATAATCATTAACGATTGCGGAACCATATTCCTGATGGGCGTGTTTGCAAAATGACCTTTTAGCCAACCAATGTTACCTTTCCAGTCCATAATTTTATCGTAGCCGGATTGTATAAAGGTAATGGCAAAGAACAATAGCGTAATTATTATGACAGGCTGAAGGTTAGAAATCATAGTCTTATTTTTTATGGATTAAACGTGTAAGTTTTATAGAAAGGTCGGTTAAAATAATCTTGGCATTACCGTTACGCTCTATATGGTAAAGCGCGTCGCTAAGTTCTTTAAATATATCGTGAATGTTGCTGCCGTTTACGAAAGGCGCAAAATTTTCGAGCTTAAATTTATCTACCGTAGGCTCCATGTATACCAACTCCTTAGCATTATAATTTATAAGCATCGCCTGCCGAAACATATCGATACAAAAAGTAAGAAACTGCTTTTGCGCCTCGCGGCCTATGCCGGCAATCTTTTCGCTCCAGGCAATAAGGTCGTGTATGGCAGCGGCATTACCTTTAGCCCTGAATGCAGCCCTTACCCACATAACAAACCACTCTTCAAACGGTAATTCGTCGTTGGTTTTATGTAGTAAGTGTAAAGCCTTATTGTAATTTCCCTGTGCCTGGTGGGCAAGCTTAAGTGCGGCTTTCTCTACCATATTGTTGCGCGATACAAGGGCATCGGCTATAACTTTTTCAGGGAGGGCATTAAAATGCAGAACCTGGCAACGGCTCAGTATCGTCTGTAAAATGTCGTCTTCACTTTCGGCGATGAGCAAAAACACCGTTTTTTGCGGTGGCTCTTCCAGCAGCTTCAGCAGTTTATTGGCGGTGGCGGTATTCATTTTATCGGCCATCCAGATAATCATTACCTTATACCCGCCCTCATAAGCCTTTAGCGAAAGTGCCTTTACAATCTCGGTAGCCTCGTCTACACCTATCTGTCCCTGCTTGTTGGCAATATCAATTTTCTTGTACCAGTCAAACAGGCTGCCGTAGGGAGTTTCGGCAACAAACTCGCGCCAGTGCTTTAAAAAATTGGCACTCACGGGATGGCTTTTCACCTCGCTGTTAGACGCTACCGGAAACACAAAGTGTAAATCGGGGTGCGACAGGTTACGGAATTTCAGGTTACAGGCATCGTTGCCGCCGGTATTTTCCAGACCGGTGTTGGCGCATAAAATATATTGGGCATAGGCAATGGCGAGTGGGAGCGTACCACAGCCTTCGGGGCCTATAAACAACTGAGCATGAGGTATACGGCCGCTGCCTGCACTCGTGGCCAAATGGCTTTTAATATGATCCTGGCCTAAAATTTCTGAAAAAAGCATAGGCAAAGATAAAAGAAATTGCGGGATGGCAATTACTGCCTAATAAGGATATCTTGAATGCCTTATGCGAAAGGTTTTTTGAGACGGTACTGCTGCATTTGTTTTAGCAACATAGTACCATTTACTACCGGGAACGTCTATAGTGTAAAGTTCGCCGGGAGCATGTTCTTTAACAGCCTTTTCAAATTCAGGAACCATAACGCCCGTGGTAAAGACCATGTTATCGGCTTTAGGGTTCTTATCCATATTGTACTCGGCAATAAGGGCAGAAAAAGTAGTGCCTGATTTATATTTAGAAAGTATCTTTTTACGGGTAGCATTTATTTTAGAAAGGGATAATGTATTACCATCAAGAAAAATGTAAGACGCGCTATATTGCGGGGTCTCCTTTACAAACATTATTTTATAAATGTCCCTGCCTTTTACAACGATGTCTCTTTTTAAATGTCCGTCCAGCAATTTATAGATGCTGTCGTTTACGGTAACATCGCGGTCCTGCCATGCTTCCATTTTGTGCATGTAGTCCTCGGCCTGTTCCTGACTTGGGTTCTGGGCAACACAAACCGTTGAGGTTATAAGTAACACAATCAGCATCGTCTTTTTCATTGGGAATTTTATTCTTTAAATAGCAGGGCAAAGATAGGGGAAATTACATCGTAGGTAAATTGAAATTAAGGTAGCACATGAAATATATTAGGTTAAATAATGATGTATTCGAACGTTTAGATGTTGATAAACTTTTGATAAACATTATGGCTACGAGTGTTTTACAACAATAATTATAATTTAACTGGAATACTATTTCGTTTTCGCTTCATCACCTTCCTTAAATCTCGTTACAAATTTGTACGGTTTTACAGCACATTAAAAAATTTAACACTTCTATAAGTACCTGTAAAATAGCTATATACATATTAAGTGTAAATCTTTGTAAACATCTATTTGGGTATTTATTAACAAAAAGGCCTATATTTGCCTTTCATCATTTTTTGAACCAAACAGATAGCATTATATGAAAACTTTTTCAGACATCGATTTTAAAGATAAGAAAGCACTTATACGCGTAGATTTTAACGTGCCCCTGGACGAGAACTTTAATGTTACCGACGCTAACAGGATTGAAGCTGCAAAACCAACGATCGATAAAATTCTTGCAGATGGTGGAATTGTTATCCTGATGAGCCACTTAGGCAGGCCAAAAGGTGTAGAGGAAAAATATTCTCTTAAACACATTGTAGATAAAGTAAGCGAAGTGCTTGGTGTAGAAGTTAAATTTGTAGATGATAGTGTAGGCGAAAAAGTTGAAGCTGCCGCTGCTGCCCTTAAACCGGGTGATGTGTTGTTGCTTGAAAACCTTCGTTTCTATAAAGAAGAAGAAGCTGGAGACGAGGAGTTTGCCGGTAAACTGGCTAAACTGGGCGATGTTTATGTAAACGATGCTTTTGGTACGGCTCACCGTGCACATGCTTCGACAACAATTATTGCAAATTTTTTCCCTGAAGAGAAAGTATTTGGCGCACTTCTTGCGAAAGAGATCGACAGTCTTGACAGAGTGTTAAAAAATAGTGAAAAGCCTGTAACGGCGGTACTGGGCGGTAGTAAAGTATCGTCTAAAATTACGGTTATAGAGAACATACTTGATAAAGTAGATAACCTTATACTGGGTGGCGGAATGACCTTTACGTTTGTAAAAGCGCAGGGTGGTAAAGTAGGGAACTCTATTTGTGAAGATGACAAACAGGACCTTGCTTTGGAAATTTTGGCTAAAGCCAAAGAAAAGAATGTAAAAGTATTTATACCTGTAGACGTTATTGCAGCCGATGGCTTTAAGAACGATGCGAACACACAGGTGGTTGATGTTAGGGAAATACCTGACGGTTGGGAAGGCCTTGATGCCGGACCAAAATCTTTAGAAATATTTAAAGACGTTATCCTTAACTCTAAAACAATACTTTGGAACGGCCCACTTGGGGTTTTTGAGATGGAAAACTTTGCTAAAGGTACTATTGCCCTTGGTAATTTTATAGCTGAAGCTACAGAAAAAGGCGCGTTCTCACTTGTGGGTGGCGGCGACTCGGTAGCGGCGGTAAAACAATTTGGCCTTGAAGATAAAATGAGCTATGTATCTACAGGTGGCGGCGCCATGCTGGAAATGCTGGAAGGTAAAACACTTCCAGGTATTGCTGCGATACTGGAGGCATAGTGTTAAAGTTTACAATAGAATACAAAATTTAAAGTTATACGTAACATTGTTGCTTTGCAATACGTTGTAATTTAACTACTAACGAGTAAATTATGAATAAAAAAAGAACATTGTCATTAGTAGCCGCCGTGGTGTCTGTAGCAGGTTTTGCTCAGACCAGCGCACAGGCTGACAAGAATTTCCTGATTAAGCCTGAAATTAAATTATCATACCTTGATTCGATAAAATCTACCTTCACACGTCATGAAGGAATGGCCAAGATAGACAGCCTGTGGATGAAGGAAATGGCAAACGACGACCTGTTTAGCAATATGCAGGAAGACCTTGCCAAAATTAATCCTGATGAGGAAGTAGACTTTAGCCTGAATACCGACTTACTGAAAGAAAGGCTTGCCAAGCTTGATGCAACCTCTCCATTTAATATTGAATACAGCAAAGGCTTAGAAAATATTATCAAGTCGTATTTAAAGAACAGGCCAAGAAGTTACGAACGCCTTATGGCCATATCTGAGTATTACTTCCCAATGTTCGAGGAGCATCTTGCAAAATACAATGTACCTCTCGAAATTAAATATCTTGCTGTAATAGAATCGGCACTTAACCCGAGGGCAAAATCAAGGGTAGGCGCAACAGGATTATGGCAGTTTATGTACCCTACGGGTAAACAATACAATCTTGAAGTTAACAGCTATGTTGACGAAAGAAGCGACCCATTAAAAGCTACAGAGGCTGCATGCCAGTACCTTACAAGCCTTTACAATATCTTTGGCGACTGGGATCTTGTTTTAGCATCGTATAATGCGGGCCCGGGTAACGTTACTAAGGCAATTCGCCGCTCTGGTACTTATAAAAACTACTGGAACATACGCAAAAACCTTCCTAAAGAAACCCAGGCGTACAACCCTACGTTCCTTGCTACTATGTATATTTATGAATATGCTAAAGAGCACGGAATTAAAGCCAGAAAAGCACCGCTTACTTATTTTGAAACGGATACCATTATGGTAAAACGCCAAATGTCGTTTAAGCAGCTTGCAGGTGTTTTAGATGTTCCTGTTAGCCAGTTACAGTTCTTAAATCCTATTTACAAGCTTGACGTTATTCCATACACTACGGCAAAAGCGCATTTTTTAAGGCTTCCAAAAGATAAGATCGGGTTATTTGCGTCTAACGAAAAATCGATCTATGCTTACATAGACCATGAAGATTCTAAACGTGAAAGGCCTCACTTCAGCGTAACTCCGGACAGGGAAGAGGCTTATGCTTCTAATTATTCTAAACCGGTTTACAAGAAAAAGAGTACCGTTGCCACTAAGACACACACAGTAAAACGTGGAGACAACCTTGGCGATATCGCAAACAAATATGGAGTTAGCGTTGCTGAGCTAAAGCAGTGGAACAGGATTAAAGGTAACAGCATAATGGCAGGCCAAAGGATAAAAATCCTTAAAAACACTACCGTGATGGCTCCTGTTGTAGAAGAGGCAATAGCTTCTAAAGACAATAAACCATCAGATAAATTTACGACTACAGCATCTAAGATCGCTGCTGCCAAACAGGAAAATGCGGGTACAGACGTTGCCGATTGCGATACTGCTCCTACAGCTACTGAAAATAGAAGTGCTATGGCATCTGCTTCTAAAAGATCACGCGAGGCTACTTACGAGGAAGCAAGGTTATACATTGTTCAAAAAGGTGATTCATTGTTTAGCATTGCCAGGAAGCATCCGGGTGTTACTGTAGAGAACCTTAAATCGTGGAACGAAATTAACGGCGAGAGCATTCAGCCGGGAATGAAACTGAAAGTGGGCGACTTAAACTAAATGCCTTATACATATCCTATCATGAAAAGGGTGCAGCAAATAATAGCGTTAGCGGTAATTATTTGCTGCACCCTTTCCTGTTCTAAAAGCAAGACGGAAACTGCCGTATCTGAAGGTCGTATTAATGAAATATCTATTATTATAAGCGATGTTTTATGGAACGGCGAAGTAGGCGACAGCCTGCGTAAAAAGTTAGCTGCTCCCGTGGATGGGCTTACTATGGAGGAGCCTATTTTTACCATCAATCAGTACCATGAACAGGCTTTTGGCGGCGACCTTAAACGGGGCCGTAATATCATTTTTATAGAGAAAGGCGATAAGAAAGATTTTGGCTTTAAGCAGGATAAAGTTTGTACGCCACAAAATACTTTTACTATTACCGGAAAGAATACTGCGCAGTTACTGCAGCTCATCCAGATGCATGCCGATGAGATTATTAAAACCATAAGGCAAACCGAAATTATAGTCAACCAGAAGCGCAATGAAAAGGCAGGCCTTAGGGATACAAAATCTTTCGCGGCAAAATATGGCATTTCTATAAAGATGCCTGCCGTTTACAAGCCTGCTATGCAACAGGATGACTTTTTATGGCTTAAAAAAGAAATTCCCGGGGGTAATACTAATATGCTTTTTTACCGTGTGCCTTTTAATGTTATAGAGAAAAAAAAAGACATGGTTAACAACATCATAAGAATGCGGGATTCTATAGGTACACGATACATACATGGGCAGGAACCCGGCACGTATATGCTTACAGAAGAGGCTTACTCTCCCTATATTTTTATGACGAGCTTTAACGATAAGCGTGCTTTTGAAACCCGCGGCAACTGGGAAATGGAAAATGACTTTATGAACGGGCCCTTTGTAAACTATGCCATTCGGGACGAAAAGAACAAATGCTACCTGGTTATAGAAGGATTTATTTACAGTCCGTCGTCTCCTAAACGCGACCTTATTATCGAATTAGAATCAATTATTAAGTCGGTTACCTTTCTATGAGTATACAATTTACAATAAAGCCTTTTAACGAACTTTTGGTTACCGAACTATACCAAGTGCTGCAACTGCGTAGTGAAGTCTTTGTAGTGGAGCAAAATTGCGTTTATCAGGATATAGATGGCAAGGACAGTAAGGCACTGCACCTCCTTGGCACGTTTGACGGCAATGTAGTAGCCTATGCACGTCTTTTTGCACCTGGGCATTACTTTGATAATGCTTCGATAGGGCGGGTAGTTGTCAGTGCTGATTATCGCGACCGAAAATGGGGCCATAGCCTGATGCAATCAGCGATTGCGGGCATCAAGGAGCATTATCAGGAAGATACAATTACAATATCTGCACAACTATATTTGAAGAATTTTTACGAAGGTCACGGTTTTGTCCAGGAAGGAGATGAATATCTGGAAGATGATATTCCGCATATAAGGATGCACCGAAAATCTAATTAAAATCTTGATCACATTACCGTACAAAAAAGCCGCTCCTTATGAGAAGCGGCTTTTTTGATATATGTTCGGCTTAAACTTTAGTGATAACCAACTCTACGCGTCGGTCATATTCAGATCCTTTACCTAAAGATTTGGTATTGCCATAACCTTTGTATGTCATCCGGGTAGACGATATTCTTTTGGTAAGGAAGAATTTATATACCGTCTTAGCCCTGTTAGTGCTGAGTTCTCTTTTACGTGTACCCTTATCTATAGCTTCTTTTTGGAAGGTAGGGGTGCAGCATATATGGCCCTGTATCTCAAAGTTCAGGTTTCGGTACTTTTGAAGCAGCTTCGCAACTTTTTCGAGTTCCAATCTTGATTTGGCGGTCAACTGGCTGCTGCCACGCTCAAAAAGTATGTTTTCAAGGTAGATACGGTCGCCGGTTATAAGATCTTTTTTAACAGCGTTATACATGCCTGGCTCCATCTTTGGCGGCGGTACGGGCTTAAAGTTAACTACTACATCTACCCGGCGGTTCTTAGAGCGTGCCTCGCTGATGTTATCAATATCTTCCTCAAGCATTATGCGGCCTTTGCCTTCAATAGTAATGATGATCTTACTTTTTACCCCCTTGGCGGTAAGCGCATCACGAATAGTGCCGGCCCTGTTAGTACTCAGTTTATAATTGTAGGCATCTTTACCCCTGTCGTCGCAGTACCCATAAATCTGGATAGTTTCAATTCGGGTTGTGTCTACAGCTTTAACAAACGCTACAAGATTATCGCCTTGCTTGCTGTCCATATTATACTTATCAAACTCAAAATAAACAGAAAATACCGTCTCTTCCTGTGCCCAAAGTGCAATGGGAAGCATGAAAATGAGTATGTAAATAAACTGCTTCATTACAAGTGCGATTGCTGTTTTTCTTCTATCCTGTGTAGGTTTATATCCTCCGGCGGATGAATAATAATAGGATACTGTTCTACTTTAACAGAGCTGTTATCAAGACCAAAGGCTCGGCCTTCGCTTAAACTCACCTTTTTTAGCTGGAAGTAAATATCGAGGATAATCCTCTCATACCAAGGCAGTTCGTTATCATATGACATGAATTTCTCTATGATGACAAACTTAAAGTCGCCTATTACATTATTCCTGTTTAACGATTCGTAACGGCTGGTAATATCTACCTCGCCTTTTTTAACCATGTCACGTACTACCTGCTTAAACATAAGGTTGATACGCGGCTGAACTCTGAAGCCCAGGTAAAAATCGATACGGATAACATCGTCTTTCATAATTTCGCGAACGCGGTAGTCCATTCGGTACGGCTCATCTACCACATTTACGTGCAGGAACCAGTATATATCGGCACGCTTAGGCCTTTTTTGCAAGATCGAATAGATAATTTTCGACTCTATTTCATCGCCCAGGTTGGCATTGGTCATGTACACCAGGTGGGTTGCATACTTAGGGATACTTGAGTCATTGCTTAGTTCGGCAAGTACATTTTTATAGTTTTCTATTTTGGTAAACTCGGTATACTCGCTGCGTATGCGCTTGGCGGTATGCCACACACCCATAGTACCAGCAAGGGCACCTGCAATAAGCAGCGATACATAGCCACCATGCTGAAACTTACTCATGTTTGCGACGAGGAAGGAAAACTCGATCGTGAAATACACCGCTATAATACCCAATATAAAGAAGGGGTTATAGCGTTTCATGACCATATAGTAACCCAATAGGGTAGTGGTCATTATCATACACAAAACAATAGCAAGGCCGTAGGCTGCTTCCATATTGCCGGACTCCCTGAAATGGAGCGTGACAAATACACATCCCCAAAACAACAGCCAGTTAATAGATGGTATATAGATCTGTCCTTTTAATTCGGTAGGGAACTTAACCAGCACTTTAGGCCAAAGGTTAAGGCGCATTGCCTCGCTTATCAGGGTAAACGATCCGCTTATTAAAGCCTGGGATGCAATTACAGCTGCTGCGGTTGCAATGGCAATACCAAACGGGAGGAACCAGTCCGGCATTAATAAATAAAATGGGTTGCCCGGCATGCTTGGGTTACCACTAAGGGTGCCCAGCGTTTTCCCGGCATGTTCCATTAAATAAACGCCCTGCCCAAAATAGTTAATTACAAGCATTGCTTTTACAAATCCCCAGCTCACGCGAATGTTGCTTCGCCCGGTATGCCCCATGTCGCTATATAGTGCCTCGGCTCCTGTTGTACAAAGGAATACAAAGCCCAATACATAAAAACCGTCATGGTGTATGGTAAGTAAATGAAATGCATAGTAAGGGTTAAGTGCTTTTAGTACAGATAAGTTATGGAACATAGGGATAATACCTAATATACCCAGCATACCAAACCAAAGCAGCATCATAGGGCCAAAAAACTTGCCTATAAATGAGGTTCCGAATTTCTGGATAACAAAGAGCATGAACAGTATGCCTAACACAATAGGCACCGTGTTGATATCGGGATTGTAAATTTTAAGTCCTTCAATAGCAGAGGATACCGATATGGGAGGGGTAATGATGCCATCGGCAAGAAGGGCGCTACCACCAATTATCGCGGGGAGAATAAGCCCTTTTTTCTTTAGCCTTTTTACAAGGGTATATAAAGAAAATATGCCACCCTCGCCTTTATTGTCGGCCTGTAACGTCAGGATAACATACTTAAGCGTGGTTTGCAGCGTTAAGGTCCAGAAGATACAGGATAAGGCCCCCAGGACTACATCCTGTTCTATAGGCACATTGCCCATTATAGCCTTCATTACGTAGAGGGGAGAGGTACCTATATCCCCATAAATAATACCAAGGGTTACCATAAGGCCACCCATTGTTACCTTGTTAAGGTGTTTGTGACTTGTGCTCACTTAGCTTTATATTAAACAACAAAGTTACAAGATTTTAAATCAATACGCATTGATACTCCTCGATATTTGACAGCTGATAATAAACGCGGTTTTGTAATGGTATTTTGCGGTTTATCTTTTCAAAAGGGCTTTAAATTTGAGATTTATGTGTTTTATGTAGCATTTATACTTTATTATTTTAAGTCCCGGAGGGACGGAATGTTTATAGCATAATGTGAATAGTTAAATGTAAGCTTTAGAGAAGCGACATTTAATTGTCATGCCGCTTCTCCGAAGCTCAAAATCATGTCTGTAGAAAATTACTATAAACATGCCGCTCCTGCCGGAGCTTTCGCGCAGCTACCGTTTTTTTTGCCTAACCATCTTTGCAGAGTAAAAGAATTTTTTCGCTTCAACAAAGTGAATCTATAACGAGTAATTCGACGGCATCAATTATCGCGTCGTCTTCAAATTTTACCGAACCAGATAAAAGGATGGCATCAGCAATGTATGAAATTTCAATGTGCTTAAAATCGCCATTAGTTAATGAATTTTTAAGATAATTCAGTTTTCCATAATAAAAAAAAATTAGAACATCTTCCTCAACTATGACAGGGACACTTTTGCCTCTTTTCATATATAGATTGCTGCACTCCCGTGCACTTGCTCATAATGATAGCTATAGGTAATGCCCGCAAAAGATTAATAATCAAAAATCCCCGGCGTTTAGCCAGGGATCATTTTATTTCTTAGCCAGTAATTTGCTGTATTCGGCTGAATTATTAATAAGTGCGGTTGCCTTTTTAATTTCGGGATTACTGGTCGTATAATATTTATACAACCCTTCTTTGTACTGGTAGCGTTTTATAAGCTCATCTGTTATAAGCTGCTTAATTTCCTGTTTGTGCGCGTTAAGCTCTTTTTCTTCACTGCGCTGCAACGCTGTCAGCAGTGCCTGATATTCGGCAGCAATGCTGGCATCAACCTTTTCTTTCTTAGCTACTATTAGAGTTTCTTTAAGCGCTTTCTCTGTTTCGGTATCAAACTCGAATTTCTCCTTCTTTAGGTAGGCTTTAAAAGCTTCAAAATCGGCATCGCTTATGTTCGGAATCGTAGTGCCAAGGCTTGGGTTCTTATAATAATATGTGGTGGCATAATTAAAGATGCCATCTTTACGCATAAGTGCATCGGCAATGGCACTTTGCTTACTTTCTTCGAATTCTACATCCGGAAGAATACCTCCGCCATCATATACTGTACGGCCAACACGGGTTTTAAAAGCGTTGTAATTTTTCTTATCGATACGGATGGCTTTACCATCGGCATCTTTATGGGTATAGTCAAGTGCCTGGATACCACGTCCCGAAGGCGTGTAATATCTTGATATGGTAACTTTTACCTGTGTACCATAGGTTAGATCAAGCGGCCGTTGAACCAATCCTTTACCAAAACTCCTGCTGCCCACAATAACGGCCCGGTCAAGATCCTGTAAGGCGCCTGCCACAATTTCTGAAGCCGAAGCACTGTGCCCGTCTACCAGTACCACAAGCGGGATTTCTAAATCTACCGGGGGCTTAGAAGTTTTGTATGTGTTATTATACTTCTCATTTTTAGATTTTGTAGTTACAATAACTTCGCCTTCCTTAACAAACAAGCTGCAAATGTTTACCGCTTCGTTAAGTAAACCACCCGGGTTGCCTCTCAAGTCTAATATAATGTTCTTGGCACCTTTACCTTTAAGATCGGTAAGGGCCGCTTTAGTCTCTGAAGAAGCTTTACCGTTAAACGCTGAAAGTACTATGTAGCCGGTTTGGTTACCCACCATAGAAAAATAAGGCACTGCCTTAACGTCTACCTCATTAAGTACTATTTGTGCATTTACAGGTTTGCTTTGGCGCATGTACAGTATATCTACTTTAGTATTTTTGCTGCCTCTAAGCAATTCGCCGGCATCTTCTTTAAAATCAGCCAGGACAACATCGCCTATTTTTATAATTTCATCACCGGCTTTAAGTCCGGCTTTATCGGCAGGGTAGTCTTTGTACACCTCTTTAACAATAAGCTTACCCTCTTTACGGGTAATAAGCGCGCCTATGCCTGTGTACTCTCCGGTATTATTGATCTTGAATTTTGCAACATCCTGTTCGTTAAAGTATACGGTATAAGGATCGAGGTCTTCCAGCATGCTTTTTATAGCTTTATCCATAAGCTGCCCGGGATTGGTCTCGTCTACATAATTAGTATTAACGGTTTTATACAGGGTAGTAAAAATCTCTATTTGTTTTGCGATTTCAAAAAAATCGTCTTTAAAGCTTGTGCCTACAAACAAAAACCCTACAGCAACAACCGGCAGCACATACTTTTTCTTTAATCTGTTAAGCATCGTTTTTCTTTCTTTTAAATTTTTTAAGGTATATAAAATACGCAATTACGAAAATAAGTATTATTGGCCACATGTACAGCACACCCAGAAAAAAACCTGAAAGGCCATTAAACCCCGATTTAAAAGCATCGGCCATTTTGGAGCTGTACGACTCTGTGCCGGTAACCTGTACGTCCTGAGCTTTATAAAATTCTATGGTAATAGTGCTCTGCGCCACACGGTTTTGCAGGTACTTAAGGCGCCCCTGCTGCGACTCTATCTCTTCGCGGATAGTAGACAATTCCTTTTCTATCTCAAGCATTTCGCTTATTTTGTTTGCCTTTTTAAGCAGTTCAAAATAACGTGCTTCCAGTATTTGCTTGGCTTTTATGCGGGCCTCAACATCAACATATTCTTCGGTAACATCTTCGGCAGTAAGATCCTTACGGTCAAAGTGCTTTACGCCTTTGCTGATATCCGCAACAAAAGATTCAAAATACTGCGGACTAATTCGCACCACTATATAGCGACCAGAAAGGCCGCCGTCTTTGCTTTGTGTGTCGGCCTGTACAAGTGCATCATATTTCCTAACGGCATTTGTAACCTGCTTTGCGGTCTCTTCAAGATTGGTAGTTTCAAACCGAAGGTTACCGGTCTTGATTATTTTTAGTTGGGATTGCTTTGGTGGGGGAGCGGGTGCATTTGATACGTTAGCTTCGGCACTTTCATCAGTCAGCGCCTGCGATACTGGCGCGGTCTGCATATCTGCGGCTACTACTTCGGTCTTGGCTTCTTCCTTACAAGAAGAAAGGCTAAACAATAATAAAAAAACGGTGTATAAAACAGTTCTCATAAGCCGGCGGTTTATACTTTAACGCAAAACATATCAGCTTAGTACAAACCGCTTTCGCTAACTCGTCAGAGTCCTTCCTGCGCTAAAAATTTCTCAAAAAGCTGTATGGTCTTTGTGTTTATCTCCTCATAGCTCAGCCTGTCTTTAGCCTGGTAAAAAAACATAATGGCAAAGGGCGACGTAATCTTATCGGTTAAAATATGCTTGTTGAGCCGGTACGTTTCGCGCAGCACCCGCTTAAAGTAGTTACGGTCATGGGCTTTTTTAAAATACTTTTTAGAGACCGAAACCCCCATTTTTATAAAGCCTTCGTCGTCAGCCTGTTCCACCGGCATGTATACCAGCCTTAACGGATATTTTGAGACCGATTTACCCTCGGTAAATAAAAGCCCTATGGTAGTGCGGCTTTTAAGCTTTTCTGCTTTTGGGTATGTAAATTTTTTTGGCTCCATGCGGCGGCAAAGGTAAGGCTTAGATCAGGTTATTTATTTACGGCCCCGTTTTTTTGGTAAAATTTATTTCGGTTAACAAAAAGAAGCGTATTTTTACCCCTCCCTATACTAAAAAGGGATTTTAAAAGTTAAGGATAAAAATCTTTTACATTGAAAACCAGTACATATAAATATATATTTCTTTTTGGGGCCCTTGGCCTTGGTATAGCCTGTTCCACTAAAAAAGATAGTTTTGTAAACCGTAATTTTCATGCCGTTAATACTAAGTATAACGTTATGTATAACGGTAACAATGCCCTCGATGCAGGGCTTGTAGATCTTAAAACCACTTTTTCTGATAATTACTGGGACATATTACCGGTAGAGCGCATGCAGCTTAGTACCGATGAAATGGGTCCTACCGATAAACGTAATGCAGGTTTTGAAAGGGCAGAAAGTAAGGCTACCAAAGCGATACAAAAACACTCTATGAACATAGGCGGCAGCGAGCGCAACCCTCAGATGGATGAGGCGCACCTGCTGTTAGGCCAGTCGCGTTATTATGATAACCGTTTTATACCGGCGCTCGAGGCTTTTAACTATGTATTGTACAAATATCCCGGCAGCAGCCGTATAGATGAGGTTAAGGTATGGAGAGAGAAAACTAACATCAGGTTAGAGAATGATGGTATTGCCATTAAAAACCTTAAGCAGTTGCTTAAAGAGAAGCAGGGGCAGATGGACGAGCAAATTTATGCCGATGCCAATGCCATACTCGCTCAGGCTTATATGAAAACCAACGCTCCCGATAGCGCTCTTTTTGTGCTTAAAAAAGCAGTGGCAGCATCTAAAGATAACGAGAAAACCGCCCGCTATAACTTTATATTAGGGCAACTGTACAGCAAGCAAAAAATGCAGGATAGTGCCTATGCAGCCTATCAGGCAGTAATAGACATGAAAAGAAAGTCGCCACGCATTTACGTAATCCAGGCGCACGCTATGCAGGCAGGCCAGTTTGATTATAAAGCCGGCGATACCCTTGCTTTTATGGAAAAATACCGCGATTTGCTCGAGGATCGTGAAAACCGCCCTTTCCTTGATATTATTAATCATCAGGTAGGGTTGTTCTATGATAAGCAGAACATTAATGATAAGGCTAAATTATACTACAATAAATCGCTTAGAAGGAAATCTGCCGATAAGTACCTTAATGCATCTAATTACCGCAATATTGCAGAGATAAATTTTGAAGAAGCCAAATATGTAAACGCCGGTAAGTACTATGACAGTACAATGGTATACATGGACTTTAGAACCAGGGAATACAAGGCCATAAAAAAGAAGAGGGATAACCTGGAAGATGTAATTAAATATGAAGCCATAGCTCAGGCTAATGATAGTATACTGCACATAGTTTCATTATCGGCACCTGCGCGTGTTACCTATTTTGAAGATTATATTGTAAGGCTAAAGGCACAGGAAGAGATCCAAAAGAAGAAACTGGAAGAGGAAGCTAAAAGACAAGCTAACATAGCGCAAAATACAGCAACAAAAGGCCAGCCGATGGGTGGTGGTATGATGGATGATGATAACTCATTAAGGCCGGCAGCTGCTTCTTTAAAAAACAATGGGTTAGACAGCCAGCTTTCTTCGAAAAAAGCAATGATGAATAATAACGGAGGGGCAACATCAGGGGGGCTTACATCTGGCAAGGCAGGACCGTTTTATTTTTACACTCCTGCAACTGTGGCTTATGGAAGACAGGAGTTCAGGAACCGATGGGGCGGCAGGGCACTTACTGACAACTGGCGTGTAGCATCTGAAGTGCGCGGACAGGGTAACGCTACTGATGCTAATGACGAAAATGGAGATACTACAGGGAATGACGTAGCAGCGGCAAATAACGAACCGGTACTGGACCCCCGCTATTCAGCTGATTTTTATATTACGCAGTTGCCTACAGATGCTAAGGTATTAGACAGCCTTGCTAAAGACCGCAATTTCGCATATTACCAGCTCGGAATCATCTACAAAGAAAAATTTAAAGAATACAAACGTGCTGCAGACAAGCTTGAAAGGTTATTGCAAAACAATCCGGAAGAGCGTTTAATCCTTCCTGCAGAGTACAACCTTTTCAAGATATATGAAATTATAGATCCTTCTAAAGCAAATGCGTTTAAGCAGCGTATTCTAACGGAGTATCCGGACAGCAGGTATGCAGAGATTATTCGTAACCCAACATCCGATGCAGTAATGCAGGGCAGCCCCGAAGCGATATATGCTACGTTGTTTAAAAAATATGAGGCAGGCAATGTGCGCGAAACAGATGCACAGCTCGATGAATACATAGAAAAATACACAGGCGAAGAAATAGTGTCTAAATACGATTTTCTTAAGGCAAAAGTCGCAGGCAGGCTACAGGGACTGGAAGCGTATACTAAGGCGCTTAATTATGTGGCGCTTACCTATCCTAACAGTTACGAGGGCAAGCAGGCTGAAGAAATTCTTAAAAAGGAAGTACCTGTTCTTGAAAAGCTTGCTTTTGGCCGTCCGGCAACCAGTTTTAAGGTCATCTTTAAGTTTGATGCAAACGATGCCAAAATAAAGCCGCTAATGGAAAAGATCCAGAAGTTTATTAAAGACAGCAATAACAATAACATAACGGTATCTAACGATATCTATACGACTACAGAAAATTTAGTCGTGATACACGGCCTTATAAATAAACTTGCGGCAGTAGATGCGGTAAGCATACTTAAAGATTACAAATCTTATAAGGTAGCCGAAACACCGGTTATTATATCTTCTGAAGATTATAAGATCGTACAAATTAAAAAAACATTTGTACAGTATTTAGCAATACAGTAACGCATGTTCGAAAAGCAAAAATCGTATACCGACCTGCTGGGAAAAACCAACCGTATTGTAGAAGGCACGGTTATTAAGGGAGATATAATATCGCATGCCGACCTGAGGCTGGACGGGCAGCTTACCGGAAACCTTATTGCCGACGGGCGTATTGTGATAGGCCCTGCAGGCAGTGTTACCGGCGATATAAAATGCAAAACTGCCGATATAGAAGGCCGCTTTAACGGCCGTATAGAAGTAGATGAACTGCTAAGTATAAAAGCCAAAGCAACTATAACCGGCGAGGTTATAACGGGCAGGCTGGCAGTAGAGCCGGGTGCCGTGTTTACCGCCAGCTGTACCATGCGCAATGTTATAAAGAAAACCATACCACCGGTAAATGAACGACAACAACAAGCAGGATAATAAGCCCAATAAATGGCTTGCCCTTATAAACATTCCATTCCAGATGGGTATTATAATTGTAGGCTTTGCATGGGTGGGTGGGTGGCTCGACGAGAAATACCCTAACTCTAACGAACTTTACTTTATCATCTTTACTATGCTTGGCGTAGGTATAGCCCTTTACAATGTTATACGCCAGGTAAACCAGCTTAATAAATAATGGATAAAAGCTTTATTGCCACGATACTAAAGTTAGCCGGCATAACAATTATATGTGCTGTTATAAACATTTTATTGTATCAGCTACCTCAGTTACAGGAACAGGCCACTACATTTACGTACTCTGTTGCAACGATATACATGCTGTTTTTTGGTTTTTCAGTAATCATACTCTTCGCGCTAAATTTAATTGCAAAAAATGATGCCACCCAGGTAGGTTACGTTTTTCTGGGGCTAACGAGCCTTAAGGTTGTTGGCAGTTATTTTTTAGTAGAACCCATACTTACTAAAACGATTTCCTATCCGGCAGAGCGAATCAACTTCTTTGCAGTATTTATGCTATTTCTATTTATCGAAGCTTATTTTACAGCAGTTCTCTTAAACAAAAAGCAATAAAACGTTATATACCCTGCATAATCTTAAAAAAAGTTATTTTGCGCCATTGAAATATTAATTTAAAATGTACCTTTGCGCAAAATTTCAGGACTGTAAAATTAAGAAAGTTAGCAAGATGGTGTTTAACAAACAATTTTTAAAGAACTCATTAACAGCCCTTATTGTTGCTGTACCCCTTATTTCTTTTGCGTACACGTCTCAGGATACCGTTCATGGTGGTGAGGAAACGTACCATGCAGCCAAACTGGAAAAGCACGGTGAACAACACGAAACTGCACATGATGCAAGTCCGGGAGATAAAATTAACGACCACATAAGCCATCACTTACAGGATGCGCATGAGTTTGTTTTCTTTTCAGATGAAGGAACAGGCGAGCACTATGGCTTCCCGCTTCCGGTAATTTTATTTGATAACGGGCTTAAAGTTTTTTCATCGGCAAAGTTTAACCATGGAGAAAGCGTAGCTGAAGCCGATGGTAACTATTATAAACTTCACCACGGTAAAATATACAAAACAGATGCTGCCGGCAAACTAACATATGATGAGCACGATCACCCCACTAATGCTATGCCGTTAGATTTTTCTGTTACCAAGAACGTGGTTTCGCTATTGCTTACATCCCTGCTTATCTTCATTTTATTCAGCAGCCTTGCAAAAGGTTTCAAAAAGAAAGGCCCTAACACATTACCTACAGGATTTAACCGTGTACTTGAGCCACTTGTAATATATGTAAGAGACGAGATTGCAAGGCCAAACATAGGCGAAGCAAAGTATAAAAAATTCATGCCTTTCCTGCTTACTGTATTTTTCCTAATCTGGATGCTTAACCTTCTTGGCCTTACGCCACTTGGTATTAACGTAACCGGTAACATATCAGTTACGGTATGTCTTGCATTGTTTACTTTTGTTATTACTCAGTTTAGTGCTAATAAAGAATACTGGGCACACATTTTCTGGATGCCGGGTGTGCCGTGGCCTATGAGGATTGTACTTGCCCCTATAGAGGTGTTGGGTATGTTTACTAAGCCTTTCTCACTTTTAATACGTTTATTTGCAAACATTACCGCGGGCCACACCGTTGTAATGGGCCTTATAGCCATTATATTTGTTGGAAAAGCACAGCTTGGAGTAAGCGGTAGTATTGGTACATCGGTATTGCTTACCTTATTTATCTCTGTAATAGAGTTGCTTGTAGCATTCCTTCAGGCGTTTATCTTTACCATGCTGTCTTCATTATTTATAGGTATGGCAGTACAGGAACATGAGCACGACCACGATCACGCACATGACCCACATCACCCTGCAGATCCTGAAATACCTGTAGTGTAAGCATTTGTTCATTTAATTTTAGAAACTTAATTAATTATTATATTTATGGAAATTCCAAATTTAGTTGGTGCCGGTCTTATCGTTATCGGAGCTGGTGTAGGTCTAGGTAAAATTGGTGGTTCTGCAATGGATGCTATTGCCCGTCAGCCAGAGGCTGCTGGTAAAATCCAGACTGCGATGATCATCATTGGTGCACTACTTGAAGGTCTTGCCTTTGGTGCACTTATCCTTGGTAAAAACTAAGAAAAAACCAAACATGCATCTGTAACGGTTGGTTGCAGATGCTGTTTTTAATTAAAAAACCAAACAGTTTAAAAATAAAATAATGGATAAGTTAATTAATGATTTTTCGTATGGTTTGTTCTTCTGGCAAGCTATCATATTAGTAATCCTTATTATCCTTCTTGCTAAATTTGCATGGAAACCTATTCTTGCCTCACTTGCTGCGCGTGAAGAAGGTATTACCAATGCAATTGCTGCTGCAGAACTTGCCCGCCTTGAAATGCAACAGCTAAAAGCGCAGAATGAAGTTATCTTACAAGAGGCACGTGCCGAAAGGGATGCAATGATGAAAGAAGCGCGCGAGATAAAAGAGCAGATAGTAGCCGATGCTAAAAATGAGGCACAGCTTCAGGGTGATAAGCTTATAGAAGCAGCTAAGGCAACCATTGCAAGCGAAAAAAACATTGCTATTGCCGAACTTAAAAACCAGGTTTCGAGCCTTTCTGTAGAAATTGCAGAGAAATTGCTTAAAACAGAACTTTCAAACAAAGAAGCCCAGAACAACCTGGTTGAGAAAATGCTTGAAGACGTTAAATTAAACTAACCCGTAATTAGTCATGACAGGATCCAGAGCTGCTATACGATATGCCAGGGCGATATTACAAATGGCACAGTCTGCCGGCACCGCACAACAGGTGGGTGAAGACATGACGCTTATTGCCACGACCATAAACGGTAATACAGAGCTAAACGATTTTATTAACAGCCCTACTATTAAGGCTGATGTAAAAGAGAATGCTTTAAAAGAAATATTTGCTAATACACAAACCATTACGCAGGGGCTGTTCCAGCTATTGCACGAGAACCAAAGGTTTGGTATTTTGCATGCTATTGCAAGCCAGTACAAATCACAGTTTGATGTTGCTAACGGTATAGAGGAAGCTACGGTAACTACCGCAGTAGAGATTACACCGGAGTTACAGGAAAAAGTACTTGCTAAAATAAAAGAGTTCAGTAATAAACAAATTACGCTTAAGAACATCGTAGATCCATCTATTTTAGGCGGGTTTATAATAAGAATAGGCGATAAGCAGTACAATGCATCTATTGCAAACAGGCTGCTTACGTTAAAAAGAGAATTGAGTAACTAGGATGAGATTAATAAACGTATTTTTCTCGCTGATAGTGTTGACTACCTTTTCTTACTCGGGTTATGCGCAAAAGGTAAAGTTTAAAAAAGGCGATGTGTTAGTAGATAACGTAGCATGGCTTAAGTATGATGGATGTGGCACATTTGATAGCACATGTTCATTAATGGACTTTAATGGCGAAGAACTTATGTTTATGAATGTAGTAGTGGTTGAGGGAGTTAATCCGCCCACGAAACTCAATCGGCAAGGTGATCTTACCTATAAGCAGATAACGTTTTTAGGGCTCGATAGAAAAATTGAGTTGCAGGTATCAGATAAAAAAGTAATAGAGATATTATATAAAGCCAAAATTTTGGCAGGGGGTAAGCTTGACCCTGATAGGGTTGACATCCTTGTCGAAAAATACGGCACACCATTTTCAGATAGATTTAACAGGTAAATAATAACATAGGCAACTAACAAATATAGTATGGCAGAGATTAACGCTGCTGAGATATCAGCAATATTAAAGAAACAATTGTCCGGGTTCGAATCTGGTGCTACGCTTGAAGAAGTAGGTACTGTTCTTAACGTGGGTGATGGTATTGCCCGTGTGTATGGGCTATCTAACGCGCAATATGGCGAGTTGGTACAGTTTGAAAACGGGTTAGAAGCAATCGTGCTTAACCTTGAAGAAGACAATGTGGGCGTGGTATTGCTAGGCCCTCAATCGGGTGTTAAGGAAGGCTCTACCGTAAAAAGGACACAACGTATCGCTTCACTTAAAGTGGGTGAGCAAATTGTAGGCCGTGTGGTAGATACACTTGGAGCACCTATAGATGGTAAAGGCCCTATTGGCGGCGAACTTTATGAAATGCCCCTTGAGCGTAAAGCTCCGGGAGTTATTTTCCGCCAGCCGGTAACAGAGCCTATGCAAACTGGTATTAAGGCAGTAGATGCCATGATCCCGGTAGGCCGCGGACAGCGTGAACTTGTAATTGGCGACCGCCAGACAGGTAAAACAACTGTTTGTATTGATACCATTCTTAACCAAAAAGAATTTTATGATGCCGGCAAACCGGTATACTGTATCTATGTGGCAGTTGGGCAAAAAGCATCAACCGTTGCAGGTATAGCAAAAACACTTGAAGAAAAAGGTGCAATGGCTTATACAGTTATTGTTGCGGCTAATGCTTCAGACCCTGCTCCAATGCAGGTATATGCTCCGTTTGCAGGTGCTGCAATAGGGGAGTACTTCCGTGATACGGGCCGTCCTGCTTTGATTATCTATGATGATTTATCTAAGCAAGCTGTTGCTTACCGTGAGGTTTCACTTCTACTAAGAAGGCCACCGGGACGTGAGGCTTACCCTGGCGACGTTTTCTACCTTCACTCAAGGTTGTTAGAGCGTGCTGCTAAGGTTATTGCAGATGATGATATTGCAAGGAACATGAACGACCTTCCTGAATCTTTAAGGCCTCTTGTTAAAGGTGGCGGTTCGCTTACTGCGTTACCAATTATCGAAACTCAGGCTGGAGACGTTTCTGCTTATATCCCTACAAACGTAATTTCGATTACAGACGGACAGATATTCCTTGAGTCAGATTTATTTAACTCGGGTGTGCGCCCTGCTATCAACGTAGGTATCTCTGTATCGCGTGTAGGTGGTAATGCCCAGATAAAATCGATGAAAAAAGTTGCCGGTACTCTTAAGTTAGACCAGGCACAGTTCCGTGAGCTTGAGGCTTTCGCGAAATTTGGATCTGACCTTGATGCTGCTACACTTAGCGTTATCGAGAAAGGCCGCAGGAACGTGGAGATACTTAAACAGGCGGTTAACGACCCTTATACTGTAGAAGACCAGGTAGCTATTATATATGCAGGTTCTAAAAACCTGTTGCGTAATGTACCTGTAAACAAGGTAAAAGAGTTTGAAAAAGATTATTTACAGTACCTTAAAGGTGCTCATAAAGATACTCTTGCAGCTCTTAAAGCCGGTAAATTTACAGATGAAATTACCGATGTGCTTGAGAAAGCGGCAAAAGAGGTTTCTTCTAAATATTAATTTTAGATATTAGATTTTAGTATTGGGATGTGAGTTTAATTCTATACTCACATCTTAATGCTTAATACTATAAGAGGGGTGTTATGAGAGTTACTTCTCAATACTAAATTCTCACTACTCAATACTAATAAAAAATGGCAAACTTAAAGGAAATACGTAACAGGATCACGTCGGTTTCATCCACTATGCAAATTACAAGTGCGATGAAAATGGTATCGGCAGCAAAGCTAAAAAAGGCACAGGATGCCATTACAGCGATGAGGCCTTACTCTGAAAAACTTACGGAGTTACTGCAAAATTTGAGCGCTACGCTTGAAGGTGATACCGGCGGTGTATTTGCCGATCAGCGCCCGGTAAGCAAAGTACTTATTGTAGCCATAACTTCTAACAGGGGTTTGTGTGGTGCATTTAATGCCAACGTTATCAAACAGGTTAAATTAATCGAAGAGGCTTATGCAGGCAAACAGGTTGATATTCTTGCTATTGGTAAAAAAGGTAATGATGCGCTTAGAAAAACGGCGAACGTTACCGGTAATGAAAGTGCTGTTTTTGACTCCCTGACCTTTGAGCACGTTGCAGAAATTGCACAGTCGCTTATGGAAAAATTTGCTGCAGGCGAGTACGACAGGATAGAGTTGGTATACAACCACTTTAAAAATGCTGGTACACAGGTGGTACTTACAGAGCAGTTCCTTCCGCTTGCGCCTATTGCTACAGAGAAAGTATCTGCTACCACTACCGATTATATTTTTGAGCCGGGTAAAGAGCAAATCGTTTTAAGCCTTATACCGCTGTCTTTAAAGACACAGCTATATAAAGCGGTGCGCGACTCTTTTGCATCTGAGCACGGTGCCCGTATGACGGCTATGCATAAAGCTACCGACAACGCAACCGATCTTAGAAACCAACTTAAGCTTACTTATAACAAAGCACGCCAGGCAGCCATTACAAACGAGATCCTTGAGATCGTGGGTGGTGCTAACGCGCTTGCAAGCTAATACAGTTACAAACAAACATAATGATGAGAAGGCTGCCGCGAGGTGGCCTTTTTTATATACATTTATCACTTAAATAAGCTATATGAAATTACATGAATACAGTTCATTTGAGGAAAAAGATGAATATTTTAAGGATGGTAAAATCAAAATAAATATCAATATTAATAAGATTTTCGAAAAGCTTGATAAACTTCAAACTGAAGGCTCCGGATTTATATATAGAGGGTGTTCAGAAGCAAAGTATGCTATGTATAATTCTGCTCAACGAATTTATATTGAACAAGACTTACATCATCAGGTTCCATCTGAACAAATCTCAGAACATTACACTCTCTTCATTAGCTCATTGATAGACTCAGCAGGCACATGGAATAATAGTGTGATTAGTAAATTGTTAAAGGCGTCAAGCATTAACCCCGAAAATCGATAGCTATACTGAGCTACATGCAACATTATGGTTTGCCTACACCGTTTATAGATTTTAGTTACAATCCTTTTGTAGCGTTATTTTTCGCAATCGATAATATTGTTTACCACCCAAGTAATAATGAAATAGATAATTATTTTTCTTTATATTATATTTTTGAAGATAACTCTGCTTTCAAGGCATGGCGTTACGTTTTTGATAAGAATTTAGAAGATGATAATATCCCATACGAAAAAATTGATGCTAACTCGATGAGTATTATTGTTCCTACCGAGGAGCTTTATAAAATTATAAATAGTTTGAATATTATTAATCAGGAGGGTCTATTTCTCTATAATAATCATCCGTGGTATCCTATGGAAAGAACTTATAAAGAATATATTGTAGATGTCAAAAGTCAAGTAGGCGAAGAAAAGTTTAAAAAAATGATGTTTTTAGAACACTTATGCGGATGTTTTAATATACATAAATCTCTCATACCACTAATAACAGAAAAACTTAAGGAAATGGGAATTACTAGAGATTACATATATCCGAATATTGAAAAATTCAAAGATGAAGTTACATTAAATGGTATAAAAAAAATATTGACAAAATAGAAGTTTTTTTGATAAATTGAGAGTTCTATTTAGTACCAATGCCTATACTATGAAGCCATTGGAGAAACATAGAATACATCTTCCATAATAATTCTGCATGTCCTCGCATGAGGACATTCTGAAATCATTACGTGAGACGCATTCATTGCTTCCCTACGAAAAAAATTCACATTTACCTATTTAAATGATACATTAAGAAGCTGTAAAACTCTGCCTTGTCCCTTAACTTATCATCATGGTTTGTCATAACGCCGTAGTGTCCTGACTTCAATTGGGTTTTTAGATAGATGGGATTTTTTTGGGCGGCCCTGTTTTGCAGCCTGGCTGCAAACTTGTACGAATGTACCGGCGGTACCCTGTCGTCGTTGTCAGATGTTATAATAAGTGTAGTTGGATAATTTACGTCGTCCTTAATATTGTGCAAGGGAGAATAATCCATCATAGCGGCAAACTCGGCAGCAACTTCAGGATCGCCGTACTCGTCAAAATGAAAGCGTCCTACAGTATAATCATGAAACTTAGCCATATCATAAACGCCAACTTTTGGTATCGCAACCTTAAAAAGTTCAGGCCGCTTAACCATTGCCGCACCTACAAGTAAACCACCCTGCGATGCGCCTGTTATACCCAGCCTGTTAGCCGATGTGTAACCCTGGGCAATTAAAAATTCTGCGGCGTCTATAAAGTCGTTTACTGTATTTATCTTTTTTAAGCCTTTACCGCTCTTATGCCATTGCCTGCCTTTATCTCCACCGCCCCGCACCTCGGCGTACGCATAGACTCCGCCGTTATTTAAAAAGTATATTAGGCCATTATCATATTCAGGTTCTTGTACAACGCCAAAGCCACCGTATGCTTCCAACAGAGCAGGATTGTTCCCATTTAATGTCAGTCCTTTTTTATAAACAAGGGTCATAGGCACCTGCACGCCGTCGCGGCTCGTGTAGGTTATACTTTTACTCTCAAAATAATCTACAGGAAAGGGCGCTGTAGTTTTATTAAACGTCTGGCTCACGTACCTGTCATACGTACCGGTTTCGAGGTTCATGGTAAATAATATGGGTGGTATGGTATACGACTTTACATAAAAGAAAACATCTTTATCATAATAGTCGTTATCAGCAAGGGTAACATCCATAGCCTTTGGTGTCTGGATCTTTTTGATAAACTTACCATTATAATCAAACAACATAAGGTAGTTGCCATCAATATTTTTGTACTTACAAACAATCCTGTCTTTAAAAAAGTAGGTATCGGTTAATAACTGATTTTGGTATTGTGGTATAATAACCTTCTTTTCGGAGGGAGTATCAGGATCAAAGCTGCGAACATCGCCCCAGTTTGATTCCCGGGATGATACGTATATCCTGCCATTGTTATACCCTGATATGGCGAAATCATGCGGTACATTATCCAGAAACTTTTTAAGCTCGAATGTATCTTTGGTAAGGTCGGCATAATAGTAATCAACCTGCGATTCTTTCCTGTTGGCTACGTAAAGAAAAAACCGTGTACCATCATCAGATGTGTTGTAATGGGTTTGCCCTTTTATAGATGATGCATCAAAAATGACATTGTCATTCGCTACATCAGTACCCAATTTGTGGTAATATACCTGAAATGTAGAATCGGCTGCAAACTGCGAGTTGTTTATGTTCTTGTTATAAAATAGTCCTTCATCGCCTTTCCATGCCATACCCCCAAGTTTTGCCTTTTTGATAACATCGGGCAATTTCTTACCATTAGCTATGGTTACAAACCTTATTTCATGCTGGTCGCTCCCATCTATCATTAGCTTATACGCTAATATTTTAGAGGTTACAGAGGGCTCACGGGATATGATGTTAACCGTTTTTCCGCTGTAAAAAAAGTTAGGATTAACAAGGTTTATGTAACTGTCATCCAGTTTTTTCTTATAGCCAATTGATGCCGACTGTTGCTCTTCATCGCTGTAGCGCAGCAGCGAATAATAGAACTGACGCTGTTTGCCCGGAATATGAAAATCGGTCCTGATGTCATACTTCGTTATAGTGGGCAGCGAAAAAACTTTGTCATTAGCAATATCCATCTGGGTGCGGGTTACCTTATTCTGGGCGGCAACCCAGGCGGTAACTTCGGGGCTGCGCATGCTTTCCAGCCAGGTATAATCATCGGTGTATGATATGCCGTGCCGGGTAATATTCTGCGTTGTTTTTTTAGTAGCCGGATAGTTCTGTGCAAGGGTTAACAGTGGCAGTAGGATAACAAAGAGGTAAAAGTTTCTCATGGTGGTAATTAGCTGCGGCAAATATAAAAATACCACTGTAATAAAAGCGGCTTGCAGGCATAATGATAATATAGCCGCCCGTTTTTTAATTACTGCAAAATATACCTACTTTTGCCTATCTATAAAATTAACCCTTGAGCGTTTATAAAAAACTTTTTAAACAGACAGCCGTTTACGGTATAGCCACGGTTGTACCGCGCATGTTCAGTTTTATACTTACCCCGTTGTACACAACTCCGGGTGTAATGGACAACGCTAAATTTGCCAGTGTATCTATAATTTTTGCATGGCTTGTATTCTTTCAGGTTGTGCTTGCCTATGGTATGGAAACGGCCTTTTTCAGGTTTTATCATTCTGCCGATAAAAAGCAGGTAGTCAGCACCGCCACGATCACATTGTTTTGGTCATCGCTTCTATTTTTAAGCGTTGCGCTGCTGGGTAGGAATTATTTAGCCGATACCATAGAAGTGGACCCTGATTATATAACGTATACTATATGGGTTCTCGTTCTGGATGCACTTGTAATAGTGCCATTTAGCAAGCTGCGCGCCGAAGGAAGGCCTATGGTGTATGCAATTATAAAAATAGGCAGCGTTGCTTTAAATGTTTTCTTAAACTTTTTCTTCCTGCTGTGGCTGCCGCACCTTGCAGCCAATAATCCTGATAGTTTTATAGCAACACTTTATGTAAGAGATTTTCAGGTGGGCTATGTTTTTGTAGCTAATGTTATTGCAAGCCTTGCAACGCTGCTGGTATTATTGCCGCACTACATAAAACTATCCTGGCATTTTAACGCGCCGCTATGGAAACGCATGATGCAGTATGCCCTCCCGGTTATGGTTGCAGGCATTGCCTTTGCCATTAACGAAATTTTTGACAGGCCACTTCTTAAATTCATGGACGTTAGTAGTAATGATATAGGTGCTTATGCCGCCTGTTACCGCCTTGCATTATTTATGACACTCTTTACTACGGCCTTCAGGCTTGGTATAGAGCCGTTCTTCTTCAGCCATTCAGGTAGTGCAGATGCACCACAAACGTATGCCACGGTAACTAAATACTTTGTTATTTTCGGGTCAGTTATACTACTTGGCGTAGTGGCTTTCGCCGATGTATTAAAAATGTTGCTGCTGCAGGACGATTCGTTCTGGATAGCCATGAACGTGGTTCCGCTGATTATTTTGGCCAACTTTTTTCTGGGCATTTATACTAACCTCTCGGTTTGGTACAAATTATCAGATAAAACCCGTATGGGAGCTTATATATCTGTAATTGGTGCTATTATAACCCTTACATTTAACGTCGCTCTTATCCCCGTATGGGGCTATATGGGGTCGGCAATCGCTACGGTAGCGGCCTATGGCACCATGATGACGGTTTCTTATTACATGGGTAAAAAGTATTACCCCATACCGTATGATATTAAGAAGATGGTGCTTTACGTACTGCTTTCTGCAACATTGTCCGGGCTGTCGTTTTACATCCCTGTCCTTAGGCAGACCTACATTTTTGGTATCGCCTCGCTTATAGGCTTTATAGCATTAATATACTACAACGAAAAGCAGACGCTGCTTAGGTTCATTAAAAAATAAACAATACTTTACAAAATACAATGACGGTTAAAATCATCAACAAATCATCGCACGCCTTACCTAATTACGAAACTGTAGCATCTGCAGGAATGGATCTTAGGGCAAACCTTTCTGAAGCCGTTGTGCTTGCCCCATTGGAAAGGGCTATAATAAAGACAGGTTTGTTTATAGAATTGCCATTAGGCTATGAGGCGCAGGTGCGCCCCCGTAGTGGGCTGGCAGCAAAGCGTGGGGTAACGGTGCTTAACAGCCCGGGAACGATTGACGCTGATTACCGCGGGGAGATTGGGGTAATTTTAGTAAATTTATCAAATGAGGCATTTACCATAGAAAATGGTGAGCGCGTTGCCCAGCTCGTTATTGCCAAACATGAACGTGCCGAATGGCTTGAAGCCGAAGTGCTTACAGAGACCGTGCGTGGCGAAGGCGGCTTTGGCAGCACGGGGGTTAAGTAATTTTATAGATCAAAACATGAGAACCGCTTATTTTTTAACTGCATGCATTTTGGCACTAATGCTTAATTGTTTGAATGCATCGGCACAGAACCGTAAAGAGCGCAGGGAAATAAAGAAAATAGCTAATAGCGCCTGTGCCTGCAGTGAGAAAATTTCGGCTACTATTACAAAAGACGAAATTTTAGAGCAAATGAATTCCTGTATTACATCCGCCATTATTAATGCGCAGATTGGGGATATTGCCGACCTTAAAAATATAAGGAAGTTGTTGCAGAACGCCAAGATAAATATTATAAATGGCGATACCACCCTGGTTGTGGGGTCTGATTCTAAAAAAATTATTCTTGCCGATAAAAATTTCAGAGAAGTACAGCAGTATCTGATGCAAAAATGCAAAACGGTTCAGAATCTTATACGAAGCGAAGATATGCTCTCAGACAAATCGCTGTCGTCTAACCCGGTAGCATTTAAGCACTATAAAGAAGGCGAAAGCTACGCGGAAAAAGATAAGACAGAGAAAGCTATAGAGAGTTTTAAAAAAGCAGTGGAATTAGATTCGGAATTTGCTTTTGCATGGGATAACCTTGGGCTTTGTTATCGAAAGCTAAACAAATATGATGATGCTATAAGATGCTATAAAAAATCGCTCGAAGTAGACGAATATGGTATTATGCCCCTGCAAAATATGGCGGTAGTGTATGAATACAGAAGAGAGTATAAGGAAGCTGCTGAGGTGTATCTTAAACTTATGGAGGGCTATCCAGACAATCCGGAAGGATATTATGGCGCAGGAAGGGCTTATTACATGTCAGGCGATTATGCAAGCGGTGTAGATTATATGTTTAAGGCTTACAAATTATACAGTACCATGAAATCTCCTTATGTTACCGATGCCGAAAATAACCTGTCAGCATTTTATAAGGACCTTAAAGATAAAGGTAAGGAAAGCATTATATTAGATGCTGCAAAGAAAAACAATATTGAATTTAAATAAACGAATGAAGATAATAGTTCCTATGGCGGGCCGCGGATCGCGCCTTCGCCCACATACATTAACAGTACCTAAACCCCTTATACCCATAGCAGGCAAACCCATAGTGCACCGTCTTGTAGAAGATATTGCCGCGGTTATTAACAAAGACATAGAAGAGATTGCATTTATTATTCATAAAGATTTTGGCGAAACTGTAGAGTTGGAGCTTATTGCCATAGCAGAGAAACTAGGATCTAAGGGAACTATTTATTATCAGGAGGAGCCACTGGGCACCGCCCATGCTATTATGAGTGCTAAAGAGAGTATGAGCGGCCCGGTTGTAGTGGCTTATGCCGACACACTTTTTAGGGCCGATTTTACGTTAGATACTACTGCCGATAGTGTTATCTGGGTACAAAAGGTAGACGACCCAAGCGCTTTTGGTGTAGTGAAGCTAAATGACAGGAACGAGATTACCGACTTTGTTGAAAAACCAAAGGAGTTCGTTACAGATCTTGCCATTATAGGAATCTATTATTTTAAGAGTGGCGAAACCCTTCGTGCCGAGCTGCAGTACCTGTTGGACAACAATATTACCAAAGGCGGCGAGTACCAGCTTACAGATGGCCTGGAAAACATGAAACAAAAGGGCATGAAATTTGTTCCTGGTAAAGTAGACCACTGGATGGACTGCGGCAATAAGAATGTTACTGTAGAGACTAATTCCCGCATGCTTGGTTTTCTTTATAAAGATGGCGAGAACCTGGTTTCAGCATCGGTGGTATTGCAAAACAGTACCATCATAGAACCTTGTTTTATAGGCGAGGGTGTAGTATTAGTAAATAGTACGGTAGGACCTAATGTATCGTTAGGCGAAAATACAAGGGTAGAGGACAGTACTATTAAAAACAGCCTGATCCAGACCCACGCAAAAATTAAAAACGCAAATCTGGATAACGCCATGATAGGCAACCATGCTGTGTTTAACGGTAAGTTTACAGCGGTGAGCATAGGCGATTATTCGGTATTAGAATAACATACATGAAAATTA
>Ga0265798_10000881_pt1 | contig 48259 bp, 47 predicted proteins | sample P3T30metagenome_FD_192430 | JGI IMG/M metagenome (GOLD analysis project Ga0265798, IMG submission 192430) | Plant litter microbial communities from East Loma Ridge, Irvine, California - P3 T30 | ecosystem: Environmental > Terrestrial > Plant litter > Unclassified | place: USA: California...
TGCTCGGCAGCCAGGTCAATCCGAACGAGACCAGCCCGGTCGGCGGCGAGCCGCCGCTGGTGCTGGCCCTGCGCGAAGGCTCGATGGACGTGTTCAAGGTACTGCTCGACCATCCGGGCACGAAACCCGATGCCGCCGCCCTGAACGGCAACACCGCATTGATGATGGCGGCATTCAAGGGCAACCGGCCCGCCGTCGAGGCGCTGTTGGCCAGGGGCGCGGCCGTCAACCGTCCGGGCTGGACCGCGCTGCACTACGCGGCGGCCGCCGGCGACAATGACATCGCCGGCCTGCTGATCAAGCGCGGCGCGAAGATCGATGCGGTCTCGCCCAGGGCCAGCGGCGGCTTCACGCCGCTGATGATGGCGGCGCGCGAAGGCAAGGAAGAGACCGCCCTCTACCTCTTGAAACAGGGCGCGAATCCGAAGCTGAAGAATGGCGAAGGGCTCACCGCGGCGCAGATTGCCGAGCGCGCCCAGCACGCGTCGCTGGCGAAAGCCTTGGCGCCCTGACATCATCATCGGCCAAACTGGGCCGGAAATACCCGTTTCCTCTGCGCATCAATTCCGCGTGACGCTGTCGATAATGGAGCCGTGATCAATTAACCACGGCACCGTCGAGATCGCGGCGCTGACAACGAGGAACGACATGCTGAACGAACGCGAAATCGAGAGCTGCTACCTGGGGCAGTTTATTCCGGTCCACTACCATCACAACATGCTGATGGACCACAACCGGATGCACAGCTTCAAGTCCGCCATCTTCCACGCGGTCAAGCCCGGCGCCAAGGTGCTGGAACTGGGCGGCGGTACCGGCGTGCTCTCCTTCTTCGCGGCCCAGCAGGCGTCCAAGGTCTATTGCGTCGAATTCAACCCGGACATGGTGCGCGAGGCGCGCCGCTTCCTGGCCATGAACGAGAACGGCCACAAGGTCGAAGTCGTCCACGCCGATGCCTTCGAATACCTGCCGCCGGAACCGGTCGACATCGTCATCTGCGAAATGATCCATGTCGGCATGCTGCGCGAGAAGCAGGTCGAGGTGATCGAATCGTTCAAGCGCCGCTACCTGGCACGCTTCGGCGGTCCGCTGCCGGTCTTCATGCCTGAAGCCGTGATCATGGCGGCCCAGCCGCTGCAGCAGGAATTCGATTTCGAAGGCTTCCATGCGCCGATCGTGCAATTCCACCCGACCAACGTGATCCAGCCGGGCACCGTCGAGCTGGCCCAGCCGGCGGTCTACAGCATCATCGACTTCAGCCAGCCGGTGGATGCGCTGTTCGCCTGGGAAGGCCAGTTCCTGGTCGAAAAGGCCGGCCGCCTGAACGCGCTGCGCTTCATCACCAAGAACGTGCTGTCGATCATCGAGGAGCGCGGCACCACGATCGACTGGCTGAACCACTACATGATGCTGCCGCTGGCGCAGCCTTTCGACGTGCAGGCCGGCGATGTGGTGCAGGTCAGCTTTGCCTACCGGGCGGGCGGGTCGCTGCCGTCGCTGGAGGCGTCGATCAAGGCCGAGGTGGTGGCGCGATATGAGGAGCAGGTGGAAGAGCGGGTTGGGGATGCGGTGTTTGCTTGATTAGTTACCGTTCCACGACGTTTTGAAGCTACCACTCAAGCCAGCTTTCGTTCCATTCATCCACCCTATGTGCAGTCCATCGGATGCTGATTGCCTCAGAGCGTCCATGTAACTACATTAACGTTGTCGATAATGATTACTCCCCCCCAAGGAGCGAACAATGCTGAGTTTCCTCGCCTGGTTGCTGCTGCTCTTCCTCTGCTGGCCCATTGCGCTGCTGGCCCTGGTGCTGTACCCGCTGGTCTGGCTGGTCCTGCTGCCGTTCCGCCTGCTCGGGATCGGTGTCGAGGCCGTGTTCGCGCTCTTGCGGGCGATCGTGATGCTGCCGGCGCGGGTGCTGGGCGGGTCGCCGGGGCGCTGAGCCGGATGTTGCCGGGACAGTGTGCGTCCGTTAACAGACGCTGACGATCCATTCGCCTATCGTGACCATACTGATGGCTTTCATTCGACAGCCATGCTTATAAAGGAAACGACTATGCGCCTGGACATCTACCGCAGAGCCGAACACGACGGCAAATTTTCTTACCTGGCGGTTCCCGAAACGAAGAATATCCCCGAGGAAGCCACCAACACCGATTGGGAGGTCGAGGCCCGCGCCGTCGAGGTCGACGACAATGCCGAACAGCTGCCCGATTACCAGATCGAGAACTTGAACGCCCAGCTGTCCGAAAAGGGCTACGCCGTCACCTCGACGATGCAGTAAGCACGGTCCTGTCGCGGCACCGCGACAGATCCGCTGTCCCGCTTTACAGCGCGCCGCCGGCCTCCTGATGAAGGGGCCGGTGGCGCACGGCCATTTGCGCTGTGTGCTATCCTTGCGCCTCGATTACGTAGCATGCGTCTGGAGGCACGATGAAGTGGGCAGTGGTGGGTTTTCTCATTCTTTCGGTATTGCACATTCACTTCCGGGGGAAGGTGAGACTGCCTTTCGGGCGCCAACTGTTCGACCATTCGTCGTTCATGGCCCCCATCAATATCTTCATGCACTTGTTCTCGCGAGTGCCGAGCACGCCCTACATCCCGGTGCGCGAATTCCCGGAGTTGTCGGTGCTGCAGGAAAACTGGCAAGTCATCCGCGAGGAAGCCGAGAACCTGCTGACCCTGAAAAAGATCAAGGCGGCCGAGCAGAACAATGACGCCGGCTTCAATTCCTTCTTCAAGACCGGCTGGAAGCGCTTCTACCTGAAGTGGTACGACGCCAGCCACCCGTCGGCCGAGCGCCTTTGCCCGCGCACCTACGCGCTGCTGAAGAGTATTCCGTCGGTCAAGGCGGCGATGTTCGCCGAACTGCCGCCGGGCGCCAAGCTGAACCCGCACCGCGACCCCTTCGCCGGCTCGATGCGCTACCACCTGGGCCTGACGACGCCGAACGACGACCGCTGCTTCATCGACGTCGACGGCCAGAAGTACAGCTGGCGCGACGGCGAAGGCGTGATCTTCGACGAAACCTATATCCACTGGGCGATCAACGGCAGCGAGCAGGACCGCGTGATCCTGTTCTGCGACGTCGAGCGTCCGATGCGCTTCCGCTGGATGCAGGCGATCAACCGCTGGCTCGGCCGCACGATGATGACGGCCGCCGCCTCGCCCAACGAAACGGGCGACCAGACCGGCCTGGTCAGCAAACTGTTCCGCGTCTCGCACGTGATGGGCCAGTACCGCCGCCGCTACAAGGCCTGGAACAAGACAGCCTACAAGATCACCAAGGTCGGCCTGGTCGTCGCCCTGGTCGCACTGGTTTATTACATCTGACCACGATGCAAATAATATTTGCAAAATAAGCAATTTATGCAAATAAAAAAAGGGCCGCTCGTAGCGGCCCTTTTTCTTTTCCGTGATTCGCCACAAGAATCAAAGGCTGAACGGCATCCTCAGCATCAGCGTCACGTCCGGCGTGTCGCGCGTCATGCCGGCGCCCACCGAGATGTTCAGCGTGCGCTTGGGGCTCAGGCGGTAGGAACCGCCCAGCAGCAGGGTGCCCAGCTGCATGCGCACCGAACCCGGGATGATCATGCCGTTCTGGCGCATGCGCGACACCGAGTTGTGGTCGTAGCCGATGCTGAACGAGGCCTTTTCGTTGAGGGCCAGGCCCATGCCGATGTTGAAGCCGAACACGTCGCCCGGCTCGATATCGCCCAGCAGTTCCCGTTCGCCATTGCGCACGGTGCGGTAGATGTTGTCGCGCTTGAAGTTCTTGGTGTAGTTGAAGCTGCCGAAGAAGATCGCCGGATCGGACGGCAGCAGCCAGGTCACGCTCGGCTGCAGCGAGTAGAAGCCGGAGCCGGTCGGCAGGTCGAGCGGCAGGCCGGTACCGGTGACGTTGTCGCCGATGCAGCGCGTCTGGCAGTCGGTAACGACTTCGAAGGGGTCGCGGCCGGTGCGCGACTTGAAGCGCAGGCCGGCGATGTAGTAGGGCTTGTCGACGCCGCCATCGTTCAGCTGGTAGCGCATGCCCAGTTCGATGTCGCCGACACCCTTGCCGCTGGTCTGGAAGGCGCGCTCGGCGGCGGTGCCGGTGAAGATCTCGCGGCTGACCGTGGAATCACTGCGGTAGACGTAGGGCACCTTCGCCTCGACTTCCAGGCGGTTGCTCACGCCCATGCGGAAGGTGGCGGCGCCGGTGGTGGTGTTGCGCTTGACTTCGCGCACGTCGAGCAGGCCGATCAGGATCGCCGGGATCACCGTGTAGCCGACCAGGGCCACGCGGTTGCTCGACGAGTAGCCGTACTGTACCGAGGGTTCGAAGATGATGCGGCCGCGCGGCGTCAGCACGCCCGGGCTCTCGAAGATCGGCGCCACTTCCGGCTGGCGCTGCGCCTGCTGCGGGGCGTTGCCGACCGGGCCCGGCTGGTTGGGGACCGGCGGCGGGGCGCTGTTGGCGGTGTTGGTGTTGGAGCCGGTGACCGGCGCCGGCAAGCCTTCCTGGGGCGCGGCCGCCGGGGCGCCGCCCGTGCCGCGCAGGGCGCCCAGCGGGGCCGGGGCGTTGGCGTCCGGTGAGGCTGCGGGATTGGTGGCGTCGGTGATCGTGTTGCCTGGCGCGGCCCCGTTCACGGGCCCGGCACCGGTACCGCGCAGATTGTCGAGTTGATTGGGCGCGACGGCGCCGGCGGCGCGCAGCTGGCGCTCCAGGTTGTCGACGCGGGTGCGCTGTTCTTCCAGCTGTTGTCGCATGACTTTCAACTGCTCCAGCAGGTCGGGCGCGGTCTGTGCGCCCGCCGGGATACAGGCCAGGGCCACGGCAAGGCCGATCACGCTGTACAGCGCTGGAATCTTGTGCATCTTGTTTTTCTCCGGTTGTGCCGTCACCTTCCGGTTGCGGCTGTATTAATGGCATTCGACAATGTCTGGCCAAAGTTCATGGCTTGCAGCATGCCCCTGGCGTCGACACTGGCGTTGATTATAGTTGCATTATTAATAAGTTGGTTGTTCAGGCTGTTCTGTATCACGGTGCCGCCGAATGCCGACGGGCCGAACTGGACATTGAAGGTGCCGTTGCCGTTCTGGAGCAGGCTCAATTGGTTGGCTGCATCGGTCGACAGGGTGCTGCGGCCCGCGGCCAGGCTGCCCAGGTCGCCGAAGTTGATCGAGCTGGTGGCGGCGACGTTGCCGTTGACGGTGACGATACGGTCGATCCCGAGCGAGACCGCCAGGCCGTTGGTGTCGATGAAGCCGCCGCGCAGTGCGTCGAGCGTGGCCGGCGCCACGGCATTGTTCGCGGCAAAGGGAACGGATGGCTGGCCGGCGGGGCCGGCGTAGCACTGGCAGGCAAGCGCGGCGCTGGCCGCCACGAGCCCGAGCTGGAAGGTGAGGCGCATGCTGTCTCCTGTCAAAAATCGCCCGGACCGAACTTCGGCAGGCTGCTGATGTCGAGCGCGGTCCGGGTCACTGCCTCGCCCAGCGGCGCGCGCGGCGCGGCACGCCAGTCGGCGGTGAGATTGAATTGCGGTTTGGCCGGCGCTTCGTGGATCACGAACAGCAGCTTGGTCGGCCAGATGTCCTGGAAGTGTTCCCTGGTGATCGCGCGCGTGCCGCTCGACGGGTCGCCGAGCAGGATGCGGCCGTCCGCGGCGCCCTTGATCACGACGAAGTGGTTGTAGCCCTTCTCGTTGACCAGGACGATGGCCGGGAGCTTGGCCTCGAACAGTTTTTCCAGGGGTTGGCGGAAGCCGTCCGCCTTGAAGCCGATCGTCGCCAGGTAGCGCTGCATGTCGAGCAGCGAGAAGCCCTCGCGCCGGATCTTGTTCTGGTCGCCATGTTCCCACATGGACTGGAATGCGACGGTCTCGTTGACCGGATAACCGTAATGGTGCGTCAGCAGCGTGGCCAGCGCGGCGGAGCCGCAGCTGAAGTCGTACTGCTGGCGGGTGGTGTTCAGGAAGCGGAGTTCCTTGAGGCTGTGCAGGCGCACGTGATAAGTGGGCCCGTCGGCAAGCGACATGTCGGCCGCCTGGGCGCCGGCGGAGCCCAACAGCGCGCACAGCAGGGTCAGTGCGCGGAATTTCATTTCATTTGCAGGTTGATGATGGTGGCGTTCTGGATCAGGACGTTGGCGCCGCTGTTCTGGATGACCACGGGAATACCGGACATGTTCGCGAACGAGCCGGCATCGATGGTGTTGTTGCCGGTGACGACGTTCATGGCGCTGTTGCCCGCCACGTTGCCGTTCAGCGTCTGGTCGTTCCAGGTATCCGTACCGCCACGCTGCTGCTCCAGGTTCGCGCTGCCGCCCGCCGCACCGTTCTGCCTGGCCTGCGGCGTCGCTTGCCCGGCGCTGATCCCGAATTCGCCACGGAACAGCGAGCGCGCTTCGGCCACATGGGCGTCCACGGCCTGGTCCGGAGCGGCCAGGGCCGCTTGAGCAAGCGTCGCGAGCGCTACGAGGCTGCAGGCGCGGACGACGATGCGTTGAGTGACTGGATGCTGCATGCTTGACTCCCTTGCGACAGACAAAAAAACTGCCGTGCCCGGGGGCACGGCAGTCACGCGGGTATTACTGGCCGACGTTCATGTTGGCCTGGACGTTCACGCTCTGCTGCACCAGGGCCGAGATGCCGGTGTTCTGGCTGATCACCGAGATGCCGGCTGCGTTTTGCGCGGTGCCGTTCATGGTGTTCGACATGTTGAAGGTGCCGCCGCTCACGTTGTTGGTGCCGCCCATGCCGCCGTTGGCTGCGCCGCCCATGCCGCCGGTACCGATACCGGTGGTGATCGAAGCCAGGTCGCCGCCACGGCCGCCGGTTGCGGTGCCGCCGCTGCCGCCGGTGCCGCCGTCACCAGCGGTTGCCGCGCCCGAGGTGGCCGAGCCGGTGGTCGACTGGCCGCCGGTCGATGCGCCGCCCGCAGCACCCGAACCCGAGGTGTTCGACGCGTAGCCGGTGTTGCCGCCTGCGCCGCCTGCCGCACCGGCACCGCCGGTACCCGCGGTTGCGGTTGCCGAAGCACCCGAGCCGCCGGCGCCGCCTGCGCCGCCGTTGTTCGACGCGCCGTTACCCGCGGTCGCGGTGTGCGAACCGCCCGCACCGGCCGTGCCTGCGGTGGCAGCGCCGCCAGCCGCGCCGGCACCTGCCCCATTCGAAGCCATCGCACCCGAGCCGCCTGCGCCGCCCGCTGCGCCGGCACCGCCTGCGCCACCCGTGCCGCCTGCGCCGCCTGCTGCGCCAGCCGCGCCGGAGCCGCCTGCGCCGCCGGTCGTGGTGCCGGCGGTTGCCGTGCCGGCGCCGCTGGTGACTGCGCCGCCGGTTGCCGTCAGGCTGCCCGTGGTGGCGGTGCCGCTGGCGCCGCCGGTGCCTGCCGTGCCGTCAGTGCCGGTACCCGTACCGGTGCCGGTGCCGGTGCCCGGCTGGCCGCCGGCGCCCGAGCTGGCGTAGGAACCGCCGGCGCTGGACGGTGCGCCCGTTGCGCCGTCGGAGGTCGATGCGCCGGCATTGCCAGCCACGCCGCCCGCGGCGCCGTTGCCGCCCATGCCGCCGATGCCGCCCACGCCGCCTTGCGAGCCGGTGCTGCCTGCGCCGCCCACGCCGCCTGCCGCGCCGCGGCCGCCGGTGGCATCGCCGCTCATGCCGCCCGCGCCGCCTGCACCTGCATACGCGCCGCCTGCCGTGCCGCCTGCGCCGCCCGAGATGGTGCCGGTGGCGCCGCCGTTACCGCCGGCTGCGTAGCCGCCCGACGAACCTGCGCCGCCCGCGCCGCCGGTCGAACCCGACGAGCCGCCGGTTGCGCCCGAACCGCCTGCGCCGCCCGATGCGCCGGCACCCGAGCTCGCGCCCGAAGCCAGGCCGCCTGCGCCGCCCGAGCCTGCGGTCGACGAACCGACCGAAGCCGAGCCGGCGGTTGCCGCGCCCGCGGTGGCCGCGCCGCCGGTTGCACCGGTTGCCGCGTCGGCCGAGCCGCTCGAGGCGCCCGAACCGGCCGTTGCAGCCACGCCGCCGCTGGTGCCGGCTGCGCCGTTGCCTGCGGTGGCCATGCCGCCGTTGGCCGAGCCGTTGTTCACGACCTGATTGCCGATGTTCGAGACGTTGTTGCCCGAGACGGTGCCGGTCAGCGAGCTGATGGCGTTGGCGCTCGAGGTGTTGAAGGCGTTCGACAGGTTCGAGGTTGCGTCGCCGCCGTTGTTGGCAGCGGCTGCGCCCAGGCCCGAGGCGGCTGCGTCGCCGCTGGAGCGGTTCTGGCCCGAGCTGTTGTTGTTGGTGGTGGTGTTGTTGCTGGTGTTGGTGTTCGCAGTGCGCTGGCTGTTGTCGTTGCCCTGGTTCGAGTTGTTGCTGGTGTTGCTGGTGTTGGTGGTGGTGGTGCGCTGGCTGCTGTCGTTGGTGTTCACCGAACGGTTGCTGCTGTCGGTCTGGGTGTTGGTGTTCGACGCCGTGTTGCCGCTGTTGCTGCTGTCGCTCGAGTTGCCCTGGTTCGAGGCGTTGGTCGAGGTGGTGCGGGTCGAGTTGTCGTTACCCTGGTTCGAGTTGTTGGTCGACGTGGTGCGGGTGCTGCTGTCGCTGGTGTTGCCCTGGTTCGAGGCGTTGGTCGAGGTGGTGGTGCTGGCGTTGCGGGTGCTGTTGTCGTTGCCCTGGTTCGACGCGTTGGTCGAGGTGGTGGTGCTGGTGTTGCGGGTGCTGTTGTCGTTGCCCTGGTTCGCGTTGCTGGTCGACGTGTTGCGGGTGCTGCTGTCGCTGCTGTTGCCCTGGTTCGAATTGTTGGTCGACGTGGTGCGGGTGCTGCTGTCGTTACCCTGGTTCGAATTGTTGGTCGACGTGGTGCGGGTGCTGCTGTCGTTGCCCTGGTTCGAGTTGTTGGTCGACGTGGTGCGGGTGCTGTTGTCGCTCGAATCCGAGTTGTTCTGGGTCCAGTTGCTGCGGTTGCTGCTGTCGGTCGTCACCGTGGAGGTGTTGGTGCTGCGGTTGGAGCCGTCGGTCTGGGTGTTGGTTGCGGTGTTGCCGCTGTTGCTGCTGTCCGTCGAGGTGTTGACGGTGGTCGACGTTGCCGTGTTGCCGCTGTTGCTGCTGTCGGGGGCGGTGTTGGTGTTGGTGCTGCTGTTCGTGTTGGTGGTCGTGTCACCCGACAGCGTGTTGGTGTTCGCTTGCGAGACCGTGCTGCCGCCACGGCCAACGACGGAATCATCAGCCTGGGCGCTCAGCGAGAAAGCCAGCGTAATTGCGGTCACGAGCAAAGTCTTGTTCATTCGAGTTTCCCCTCTGGGTGTTGGTTGGTGATAGGGCCGGCTGTAGCGCCGACCTCTTTCACTTTGCACAACACGTGCCAGCCTTACGGTTGAGTTAGCTAAGTACTTGTTTTTATTGGCTTTGTACGAATCGTCTGACAGGGAGGTCAGACTGAGTCCGGCATGATTTACCGAAAATACCGAGAAAGTGTTTCAACTCCGGTACACCTGTGTCCACCTGCGTACGGCAACACACGGAGTTTTCTGGACACCTGTAACACAGTGTTACAGGTGTAAGGTGTATCAGGCCCGCATACCGTGTTTGCTCAGCAGGCGGTACATGGTGGTGCGGGAAACACCCAGGTCGCGCGCGGCGCGGCTGACGTTCTGGCCGCTGCGGTCGAGGCATTCGCGCAGCGCCGAACGCTCGGTGCGCATGCGGGCGTCATCCAGCGCCGCCGGCGCCATCAGCGAGGCGCTGCGGCCGAGACCCAGGTCCTCGGGCATGATCAGGCGGCTGTCCGACATGACCATCGCGCGTCGGACGCGGTTGATGAGCTCGCGCACGTTGCCGGGCCAGTCGTGGTCCATGATGGCGGCGATCGCGCGGTTCGAAAAACCCTTCAGGCGCGGCGATTTTTCGTCGGCATACACGCGGAAGAAGTGTTCGGACAGGGTGACCAGGTCGTCGCGCCGCTCGCGCAGCGGCGGCACCGTCACCGGCAGCACCGCCAGGCGGTAGTACAAGTCCTCGCGGAAGGCGCCTTCCGCGACCGCCTCCTGCAACTGCACGTGGGACGCCGCCACCACCCGCACATCGACCGGGATCTGGCGCGTGCTGCCCAGCCGGCAGATGGTCTTCTCCTGCAGGAAGCGCAGCAGGTTGGCCTGCAGGTCGCGCGGCAGGTCGCCGATCTCGTCGAGGAACAGGGTGCCGCCGTGGGCCGACTCGATCAGGCCGGCCTTGCCCTTGGTGGCGCCGGTGAAGGCGCCGCGCTCGTAGCCGAACAGTTCGGAGTGGATCAGGCTCGGTGAGATGGCGCCACAGTTGATCGGGATGAAGGGGCCGTGGGCACGCTCCGACTGCGCATGGATGGCCTGGGCCGTCAGTTCCTTGCCGCTGCCGCTCTCGCCCCAGATCAGCACCGGCGCCGCCACCTTGGCCACCCGCTCGACCTGGCCGCGCAGGCGCACGATGGCGTCGCAGTTGCCGATCAGCGGCGAGCCGGCGCCGCTGTCCACCACCGGTTCCGGGCGCCGGCGCAGCATGGCCCAGCCGTGCGCATGGCCGAGCGTGTGGGCCAGGCGCACCGGATCGACCGGGGCGGTGTGGTAGTCGCACAGGTGTTCCACCACCAGGTCGCGGCAGGGCGCGCTCTCCAGGTCGCGCGTGCTGAAGACGCCCACCCATTGCAGGTGGCCGTGGCGACGCAGGAAGGTGTCCAGCTCGGCGGGGCGCTGCGTGTCGCGGTCATGCACCAGCAAGCCGACCAGGTAGCGGTTGCTGCGCAGCTCGCGGCCGGCGTCGGCCAGGGTCGAGACGCTGCGGACCTCCCAGTCGCACATCGCCTCATCCAGGCGCTCCTTCACATCCGGATCGTCGGGGGTAATGCACAGCAGGCGTTTACGGGTCATCCATCCTCCAAGAAACATTCGGCAGCCCTTGCAGCAGTTAATGCAGCAGGCAATGCAGGGCCGGTAAACCAATTTTTTGACAAGTGTAACCAACGGTAAAACATGCACGCGTTCAGTAGCCGCGTGGCAATTTCTACAAGTCAGTTAAGGTTTCGCCAATATTATGACAATTGAATGGTAAATGTGTCGGACGATTGCGTGGCGGATTTTACGAATGACAGGACAGGAAAAAGGACGACCGTGCTTAGCGGCGGGGCACACCGGCGTTGAGGCGGCAATGAACAGTGTTGTCGAGAAAGCTGTAACGCCGTGTTGACACGACGGCGTTACAGGTGCACCGGGAAGGTTACAGTTTTGTGATTAGTGGTTACAGCGGCGGCAGCGCGCCCTTACTCGACGCGGCGCACCTTTGGACTGTTGTTGGAGCCGTCGACTTCCAGGAACATCGTGCCGAACACGTTGCGCACGATCCTGACCTTCTGCTGCGTGGACGGCGGGAACTCGCCCGAGCTGCCATCGGCGATGCGCCAGACCTGGCCGTTGGCGAGCTTGAAGCGGGTGTTCGGACCCCAGCCGGAAAACGGGCCGTCGATGGTGCTCTCGATCGATTTAGGCGCCGTCTCGGTGGGCCGGGTCTGTTCCATGCCGAAGCGCTGTTCGGGCGCGGCCGCGGCGGCTGGCGCGCGGGCCGGGACCGGTGCCGCCGCGGGGCTGGCGCCGGTGGGAATCGCGTCATAGCAGGCGAGGCGGGCGGTGCCGTCGGGCAGGCCGCGGCACTTGAGGATGGCGGCGTCGTCGGCCAGGACGGCGCCGGCGGCGAACAGCAGGGACAGCGGCAAATACAGCGATACGGCTTTCATCAGCTTCCTTCCAGAATTAATTTTTCGGCCAGGCAAGTGTAGCTTGCCGGGCCGTTTCCGGAAAGAAGCTCAGCGTGATGTCAGGCGCGCGGACGCCGGCGGTGGAACACCAGGGGGCTGTAGGGAATCGCCGAAGGCGGCGGCGATTGCAGGATGTGCGGCTTCATCGCGCCGATGATATGCATCTCGCAGGGCTTGCAGTCGAACTTCAGCGTGTATTTCTCGTCGCCGCTGACCAGGGTCATCGGCTCGGCGCGCACCTGGCCCTGCACCCCCTGCACGCCCTTGGCCTGCTTCGGGCACAGGTTGAAGGAGAAGCGCAGGCAGTGCTTGGTGATCATCAGCGAGACGTCGCCGGCTTCTTCGTGCGCTTCGTAGGCCGCGTCGATCAGCTGCACGCCGTGCTTGTGATAGAAGGCGCGCGCTTTCTCGTTGTAGACGTTGGCCAGGTAGCTGAGCTGGGTCTCCGGGTAGCTCGGCGCCGGCAGCGCCGGCTGGGCGCGTTCCGGACGCTGCCAGGCGGCCAGGCGCGCGGCTTCGTGAGCCGCGATGGCGTCGCGGCGCAGAGCGTTGATGCCGCTGGCGGCCACGAACCAGGGCTGCGACAGGTCCAGGGTCACGCTACCGGCTTCGAACATGGTGTTGCCGAGCTTGGCCAGGCTGGTGCGCAGGGCGGCTTCGGCCTGGGTCGCTTCGCGTGCCGGCTGCAGGACGATCGCAGCGTCGGCATGGCTCTCGATGCCGTCCTCGTCGCGCAGGGTCAAGCGCAGGCCGCCTTCGATCTCGGACAGCGCCAGGTCGAGGCGCACGCGGCGCTCCGACGACTTCTTGCTCAGCTGCGCTTCCCAGGTGTGGTCGCGGTTGCGGTGGATGACGCTGCCCACCTTCAGGCCGGCCAGGCTGGACACCGGCTCGTTCGGGAACACGCGCCAGCGCTGGCCGTCCTCGTCCTCGCCGAGTTTTTGCACGGTATTCGCCTGGATGCCGACCGTCTCGCGCTTGTGCATGTAGTTCAGGCCGTCGCCATTGGCCATGGCGCTGTGCGCGAGGATGTCGAAGTTGTCGCCGCCGATGCGCACCACGCTGCCCAGCTCCACGCCCACGTACTTGGGCGAATCGAAGGCGCCGATGGTCTGCTGGCGGCCCTGGGCGAAGTAATCGGTGTGGCCGCGGTGGAAGTTTTTATCCACGTCCGGGGTGAACAGCACGCGCGTGCGGCCGCTCGCGGCCGGCGCCAGTTCGGGGCGGCGCGCCAGGATCTCGTCCAGCAGCAGGCGGTAATGGGCCGTGATGTTCTTGACGTAGCCCATGTCCTTGTAGCGCCCCTCGATCTTGAACGAGCGGATGCCGGCATCGACCAGCGCTTCCAGGTTGCGGCTCTGGTCGTTGTCCTTCATCGACAGCAGGTGCTTTTCGTAGGCGACCACGCGGCCCTGGCCGTCGCTCAAGGTATAAGGCAGGCGGCACGCCTGCGAGCAGTCGCCGCGGTTGGCGCTGCGGCCGTTGTCGGCGTGCGAGATGTAGCACTGGCCCGAGAAGGCCACGCACAGGGCGCCGTGGATGAAGTACTCGAGCGGCGTGTCGACTTCCGCGCGGATCTTCCTGATCTGCTCGATCGTCAGTTCGCGCGCCAGCACCAGCTGGGAAAAGCCGACCTGGCCCAAGAACTTTGCCTTTTCCAGTGTGCGGATGTCGCACTGGGTGCTGGCGTGCAGCTGGATCGGCGGCAGGTCGAGTTCGAGCAGGCCCATGTCCTGGATGATCAGGGCGTCGACGCCGGCTTCGTACAGCTGCCAGATCTGCTTGCGCGCGGTTTCCAGCTCGGCGTCGTGCATGATCGTGTTCATCGTCACGAAGATGCGCGCGCGGTAGCCGTGCGCGAATTGCACCAGGCTGGCGATGTCTTCCAGCGGGTTGCTGGCGTTGTGGCGCGCGCCGAAGGCCGGGCCGCCGATGTACACCGCGTCGGCGCCATGCAGGATGGCTTCGCGGCCGATCTCGGCGGTTTTGGCGGGGGACAGCAGTTCGAGCTGGTGGGCGAGCAGTGACATGGTGTTTTCCTGGCAGCGGTGCGGATTCGCGAAGGCGGAAATTATAGCCAGATCAAGGGTTTATGTCACTCGGGCGGGACCGGACCACGCCAGGACATTGAGGTTTCTTTAAAGAAACATGCGTTATATGTCGGACATCAGTCTGGTTGGCCCATCTATAATGGCCGCTCAACAAGAAGGAAAGAAGTACATGGCAAGTGAATTACCCGAAGCCCGAACGTCGAGTGCAGCGCTGCCGGCCCCCGGGGCAGGCCTGCGCATCATGGTCGTCGACGACAATCGCGACGCCGCCGAAACCCTGGGCATGCTGCTGGAAGCGCTGGGCCACGAGGTGGTGCTGGCCTATGGCGCGCGCCAGGCCCTCGCGCTCGCGGCGGATGCCGCCCAGGACGTGTTCCTGCTCGATATCGGCCTGCCCGGCATGGACGGCACCGAACTGGGGCGCGCACTGCGCGCCCAGGCGCGGCACCGCGAGGCGATGCTGGTCGCGGTCACGGGCTATGGCCAGGACCGCCACAATACCCGGGACGCGGGCTTCGACCACCACCTGATGAAGCCGGCCCACATCGACGACATCAACGCCTTGTTGTTGCGCCGCCGCCGCGGCTGACGCGGCGGGAAGGGCGGCTCAGGCGCCGGGCAGGCGCAGGATGTTGGCGCCTATCCTCGGATCCTGGGTACGCTCGAGGCGTGTGTCGTGCACGGTGATGGTGACCTCGAGCGAGCCGCGCCCGACGACCAGGGCGAGCAGGTGCCCGCCCACCAGCGAAAAATACGGTCCGCCGCCGGCGCCGTGCGCATGCACCGAGGGCTTGCCGTCCTTCCAGGCCAGGGTGCCGGTGATGCCGGTCATCTCGCGCTCCTGGAACTCGCCCGGGTCGTAGTCGCGCTTCTCGAAATCATAGAAGCCGAAGGTCACCTTGCCGGCGAAACCGAAGCCGGTGAAGCTGGCGGCCGGGACGTTTTCGGACCGAGCCAGCGCCTCGAGCTGGGCGAACAGGTCGTCGCCCTCGGTCAGCACCATCAGGTAGCCGGTCGGCGTGCGCAGCGTGGTGCGGGCATCCATTCAGTGCGCGCTCCGCTTGACCTGGATCGCGATCGACTTGGCGGCCGGGACCTTGGCTTCCTTGGCGTAATGCCAGAGCGGGATCAGGGGATTGCACTCCGGGTAGTAGCCGGCCGCGCAGCCCTGCGGCACCGGGTACTCGACCACTTTCAAGCCCTCGACCTGGCGCTCGACGCCATCGTTGGTGACGCTGCTTGCCGTGACCGTATCGCCGTCCTGCAGCCCCTGTGCGTCCAGGTCGGCGCGCGCCATGAACAGCACATTGCGGTCCTTGACGCCGCGGAAGCGGTCTTCGTGGCTGTAGATCGTGGTGTTGAACTGGCCGTCGCTGCGCACCGTGAACAGGCGCAGCACGCCCGGGCCTTGCGGCATGTCCGGGTCGGCGACCAGGCCGTCGGGCACTGTGAAGTTGGCCTTGCCGGTCGGGGTGTTCCACTTGCGCTCGGCCGCGGCCACCGGCTTGCGGAAGCCGCCCGGCTCCCACATGCGCGCATTGAAATCGTGGAAGATCTCCGGATAAGTCTCGGCGATGGCGTCGCGCACCTTGCCGTAGTCCGCGACCCAGGCGTCCCAGTCGACCTTCGGATTCGGAGGAAGTAGGGCCTTGGCGATGCCGGCGACGATGGCGGGTTCGGACAGCAGGGTGCTGGCGGCCGGTTCGGCGCGGCCCTTCGAGCCGTGCATGCAGCCGGTCGAATCCTCCATCGACACCGCCTGCTCGACGCCGCCCTGGCGGTCGATCTCGATGCGGCCCAGGCAGGGCAGCAGGTAGGACACCTTGCCGTGCACCAGGTGGCTGCGATTCAGCTTGGTGGCGATGTGCACCGTCAGCGGCAAGTTGCGCCACGCCGCCTCCATCCGGCCGTGGTCGGGCACGGCGCGCACCAGGTTGCCGCCCAGGTTGACGAAGGCGTGGATCTCGCCCTTCAACATGGCTTCGCAGGCCTCGACCGTGTTCAGGCCCTTGTCGCGCGGCGGCTCGAAGCCGTATTGTTCCTTGAGCTTGTCCAGCGGCGCCAGTTCCGGCTTTTCCGTGATGCCGACGGTGCGCTGGCCCTGCACGTTGGAGTGGCCGCGCACCGGACAGATGCCGGCGCCGCGCTTGCCGATGTTGCCGCGCATGAGCAGGAAGTTGACCAGCATCTGGACGTTCTCGACGCCGTTGCGGTGCTGGGTCAGGCCCATGCCGTAGATGCCGATCACCTTGTGCGACTTCATGTAGACCTCCGCCGCCTCGCGCAGCGCGGCTTGGGTCAGGCCGGATTCGCGCTCGATCTCGTCCCAGCCGGTGGCGCGCACCTTGGCGGCATAGTCCTCGAAGCCATGGGTGTGTTCGGCGATGAAGGCGGCATCAAGCGGCCGCGCGCCGCCGCCGGCGGCCACCACCGCATCGTCTTCCTCGATCATGATCTTGCACAGGCCCATCAGGGCCGCCAGGTCGCCGCCGGCCTTGAGCTGGTGGTACTGGGTGCTGATGCAGGTCTCGGCGCCGCTCAGCATCTCGATCGGGGATTGCGGGTTGGTGAAGCTGACCAGGCCGCGTTCGCGCAGCGGGTTGAAGGTGATGATCGGCACCCCGCGCTTGCGCGCTTCCTGCAGCTGGTGCAGCATGCGCGGGCTGTTCACACCCACGTTCTGGCCGAAGAAGAAGATGCAGTCGGTCTGCTCGAAGTCGTCCAGCACCACGGTGCCGATCGGCACGCCGATACTCTTGGGCAGCGCCACCGAGGTGCTTTCGTGGCACATGTTGGAGCTGTCCGGCAGGTTGTTGTTGCCGTACATGCGCGCCAGCAGCTGGTACATATACGAGGTTTCGAGCGAGGCGCGGCCCGAGCTGTAGAACACGACGCCCTTCGGATCGAGCTTGCGCAGCTGGGCGCCGATCTCGCCGAAGGCCTGGTCCCAGGTGATCTCGACGTAGCGGTCGAGCGCGCCGTCCCAGCGCATCGGCACCGTGAGGCGGCCCGCTTCCTCCAGCTCGTGGTCGTGCCAGCTTTCCAGCTCGCGCAGCGTGTGGCGGGCAAAAAAGCCGGGGTCGAGCCGCTTGCCGGTGATTTCCCAGGCGGTCGCCTTGGCGCCGCTTTCGCAGAATTCGGCGGGATGCGGATGCGCCGGCTTGGCCCAGGCACAGCTGACGCACATGAAGCCGTCCGGCTTGTTCTGCTTGAGGAGGATGGCCGAGCCTTCCAGCGGCACGCGCTCCTTCAGCAGATAAGTCGTGACTTCCTTGATGGAGCCCCAGCCGCCGGATGGGATCTTGGGTTCGTTGCCGTCCTTGCTCATGTTCATGTCTCCTTCATCGACTTTAGTCAGCTTGCTGGACGAGCAAGTTCCCGTCTGTTCGCAAGCGCACACGGCATGCGCAATGGATTGACGGATTTGCGTGCGGCGCTGCACAGACGCGCGGATGTCATTACGGCAAGATAAAGGCTTCATCATTGAGGCCGACACCATGACCACGACCGACCCATCCGCCATCCGCCCCGTGCCCTACACGCCGGCAATCGAAGTGCCCGAAGACGACGAAACCGTCACGACCTTCGACCTGAAGGACACGATGCACGGCATCTCCGTGAAGACCTTCCAGGATTCCGGCCATGCGATCCGCAGCGTGCACGCCAAGACCCACGGCCTGCTGCTGGGCGAGCTGACCGTGGATGACGGCCTGCCACCGGCCTATGCCCAGGGCCTGTTCGCCCGGGCGGGCACCTATCCGGTCGTGCTGCGCCTGTCGACCACGCCGGGCGACATCCTCAGCGACGACGTCTCGACCCCACGCGGCATGTCGCTCAAGGTGGTGGGCGTGCAGGGCGCGCGCGTCGAAGGCAGCGAGGACGCCGTGACCCAGGACTTCGTGCTGGTCAACGGCCCGGTGTTCAACGCGCCGACCGCGAAGAAGTTCCTGGGCAGCGCCAAGCTGCTGGCCTCGACCACCGACAAGGTGCCGAACCTGAAACGCGCCTTTTCCGCGGTGGCGCGCGGCGTGGAGACGGCGATCGAGGCGGTCGGCGGCGAGAGCGTCGCGCTCAAAGCCCTGGGCGGCCATCCGGAAACCCATCCGCTGGGCGAAACCTATTACAGCCAGGTGCCGATCCTGTACGGCGACTACATCGCCAAGGTCTCGGTGGCGCCGGTCTCGCCCTCGCTCACGGCGCTGAAGGATGCGCCGGTGGACCTGAAGGACAAGCCGGACGGCCTGCGCGACGCCGTGGTCGACTACTTCGCAGCCCAGGGCGGCGAGTGGGAACTGCGCGTCCAGCTGTGCACCGACCTGGACAAGATGCCGGTCGAAGACGCCTCGGTCGAATGGCCCGAAGCGCTCAGCCCTTGGGTGACGGTGGCGCGCCTGCGCCTGGCGCCGCAGCCCGCGTGGAGCGAGACGCGGGCGAAAGCGATTGACGAGGGCATGCAATTCAACCCCTGGCATGCGCTGGCCGCGCATCGCCCGCTGGGTTCCATCATGCGCGTGCGTAAGGAGGTGTACGCGATGTCGAAGCGCTTCCGTGCGGAGCGCAACGGCGTCGCGATCGCCGAGCCGCGCGACATCGACGGCTTGAAAGCGTCGACATAAACATCAGGAGGACATCATGAAGAAGATCGTACTGTTGCTGGCCGCCCTGGGCGCGGCCGGCCTGGCCCAGGCCCAGAGCCATTCCGTGACCAATTATTCGAACCCGCCGGGCACCCAGGCCGACAGCAAGGCCGGCACCAAGGCAACCCCGGGCCACACGGCCACCGCCCACCAGCAGGATGCCAGGCATCCGGACAAGGGACTGAAGGACCAGGCGGCGAACCAGGGCAAGCCCGGCAAGCCCGCGAGCGACGCCAACCAGGTGACGCCGGCCAGCGCCGGTTCAAGCGGCGCGAGCGGGTCCAGCGCCGCCGCCCCGGCCGACCAGCCGGCGTCCGCGACCAAGTCGCAGAGCCCGACCGCATCGGTCCACCTCGATGGCGCCAGCAAGGGCGGCGCCGAGGCGACCATGCAGGTGGAGCCATCCGAACGCGCGATGACGCCGGACCAGCAGGCGGCCTTCGACGTGCGCGGGGCGGGCGGTAGCGCCAGCAGCAACGGCAAGAAGTAAGGGATGGGGGCGGAAGGCAGAAAGAGTCGAACTTACAGGAGAGCGGCTGACGCCCCCCACCGGGTTTGAAGCCCGGCCCCATCACCGGATGAGAATGCCTTCCATCAGCGTTGGCTTTCGCACGTCGCCCCTGCCTTCGCAGGGGCGACGTTTTGAGGCTAACTCAAATCGTTTGCCACTGTGTATTCGGCCGCACCAAGTGGCTGTTCCGAACCCGCCGAGTATAGCCGACGCGGTCGAAAAACTCCAGAATCTGGATCGCGCGCTTGCGTCCCAGGCCGGTCGCATCGCGAAAGCTCGCCGCCTGGGCGTCCGGCAGCTCGCCCACCACGCGCGCCAGTTCCGCCAGCGGCGCCGGATGGTAGAACAGGTCCGGCACCACCTGGCTCAGTTGGCCCGCGCGCGCCAGCTTGCGCAGCAGCTGGCGCACGGTTTCCTCGGCCAGCGAGAATTCGCGGGCAAGATCGCGTACCCAGGGCGGATCGTAGCGGCCCGCCTCCAGCGCCGGCAGCAGGCGCGCCGCCATGGCTTCCTCGGCGGCGCTGAGCGCCACGCTGTGGCCCGGCAGGTGCAGGCTGTGGCCCGTGCGGGCGACCAGGCCGGCGTCCAGCATGCGGCTCGTGAGGCCGCTCCACAGCGCGTCGCTGGATTCCGGCGCCGCCATGCGTTTCAGGCGCCACAGTTCCGGGCCGGCTTCGTCCGGCTGGCGCGCGTGGAAGTCGGCCAGCAGCGCCAGCACCTTGTCCTGCAGCGGCGCCAGCATGGCCGGGTCGACCAGCAGCGTGTCCGCGCCCGGCAGCGGCAGGCGCAAGGTATCGGGCGGCAGCGCCAGGCGCTCGAGCGGCAGCTGGGCCAGGCGCACCAGTTCTTCTCCGGCCAGGCCGGAAGGATGCACGCGCAGCAGCGGCGCCGCATCGCCATCCTCGACAAAGCTCGCCAGCGCATCCAGCCAGGCCAGGCGGGTGGCGCTCCTGCGCTTGCGGGTGGCGCCGAACGGGTCCAGCACCATGCCGCCGCCCAGGGTCTGGGTGGCGCCGGCATTGCGCACCACGAAGCGGTCGCCCGGCACCGTGTGCAGCGCTTGTTCGAACACCAGTTGCACGCGGCCGTGGCGGCCCGGTTCCAGCGCGTCGCTGTCGAGCGGCACCACGTGGGCCAGGTGGTGGGCGGCGCCCAGGTGCACGTGCACCGGGCTCCAGGCACGCAACGCCGCACCTGCATCGGGCAGCAGGGTGAGCTCGGCATCGAAGCGGTCCGAACATGCGGCGAGTGCCGGCGCGACGACCCAGGTGCCGCGTTCGATGTCCTCGCGCGCGGCGCCGGCCAGGTTCAGCGCCAGGCGCTGGCCAGCCTGTCCGCGTTCGGCGGCGCGGTTCTGGGCGTGGATCGCGCGCACTCGCACCTGGCGTCCGGAAGGCGCCAGCACCAGCGTGTCGCCCACCTGCACGGTGCCGGCCAGCGCGGTCCCGGTCACCACCGTGCCCTGGCCGGACAGCGTGAACACGCGGTCCACGCCCAGGCGGAACAGGCGCGCCTCGTCGCGCAGCGGCAGTGCGGCCTCGAACGCACGCAAATGTGCCAGCAGCGCGGCCACGCCGGGGTCGCCCGGCACGGTGGCGCGCGTGACGAACACCGGCGCGCCGGCCAGCGGCGTCGCCGCCAGCAGTGCGCCGACCTCGCGTTCGACCTGGTCGATGCGCGCCGCGTCCACGCGGTCGGCCTTGGTCAGCGCCACCACGCCGCGGCGCACGCCCAGCAGTTCCAGGATCGCCAGGTGTTCGCGCGTCTGCGGCATGATGCCGTCGTCCAGCGCCACCACCAGCAGCGCCACGTCGATGCCGGTGACGCCCGAGGCCATGGTGCGGATGAATTTCTCGTGCCCGGGCACGTCGATCACGCCCAATACCGAGCCATCGTCCGAGGGCAGGTAGGCGTAACCGAGTTCGATCGAGATGCCGCGCGCCTTTTCTTCCTTGAGGCGGTCGGTGTCGACCCCGGTCAAGGCGCGCGTCAGCGTGGTCTTGCCATGGTCGATATGGCCTGCGGTACCGACGATCATGCTGCCAGCTGTTCCAGTTGTGCCACGAAGCCCTCGCGCTGGCCGTGTTCCAGGCAGCGCAGGTCCAGCCACAGCGTAGCGTCGGCGATGCGGCCGACCACGGGGCGCGGCAGCATGCGCAGGCGCCGCTCCAGCACGCCCAGCGGGTTGCCCTTGATCGCCTTGCCTCCGACCTCGGCGGCGCGGATCGCCAGCCCGAAGCTGGGCAGGCGGTCGACCGGCAGGGCGCCGCTGCCGATCTGGCTCGACATCGGCGCGGCCGCCACCGTGTAGCTGGCGCCGACCGCCGCCTGCACCGGCTGCAGCAGCGACTCGGCCAGCGCCTGCATCTCGGATGCCTTGCGGCTCAAGAGGCGCAGCGTGGTCAGGCGCTCCGGCAGCAGGTCCGGTGCGCGGTACAGGTTCAATACCGGCTCGAGCGCCGCCAGCGTCAGTTTCGAGACGCGCAGCGCGCGCTTGAGCGGATTCTTCTTGATCGCGGCGACCAGGTCGGCGCGCCCGGCGATGATGCCGCACTGCGGGCCACCGAGCAGCTTGTCGCCGCTGAAGGTGACCAGGTCGGCGCCGGCCGCGATGGTTTCCTTCACCGTGGTCTCGTGCGGCAGGCCGTAGCGTTCCAGGTCGACCAGCGTGCCGCTGCCCAGGTCGACGGCGATCGGGATATTGCGCTCCCTCGCCAGCGGCGCCAGCTCGGCCACCGTGACTTCCCTGGTGAAGCCGGTGATCGCGTAATTGCTGGCGTGGACCTTCAGCAGCAGCGCGGTGTTGTCGCCGGCGTACTCGGCGTAATCCTTCAGGTGGGTGCGGTTGGTGGTGCCGACTTCGCGCAGGATGGCGCCGGCGCGGGTCATGATGTCCGGGATGCGGAAGGCGCCGCCGATCTCGACCAGCTCGCCGCGCGAGACGATCACTTCGCGGTTCGCCGCCAGCGCGTTCAGCATCAAGAGCACGGCGGCCGCGTTGTTGTTGACGATGGTGACGGCTTCGGCCCCGGTCAGGGCGCGCAGCTGCTCCTCGACCAGGCTGTCGCGGTCGCCGCGGCTGCCGGTGTCGATGTCCCATTCCAGGTTCATGGGCCAGCGCAGCGCGTCGACCACGGCCTGCACCGCCGCGTCGGGCAGCAGCGCGCGTCCGAGGTTGGTGTGCAGGACGGTGCCGGTCAGGTTGTAGACCGGGCGCAGCTTCGAGGCGTTGGCCGCTTGCAGGCGTTCAGCCAGCAGCGCCAGCAACGCAGCCGGCGCCGTGTCGGTGGATTCGCCAGCCAGCAGCCGGGCACGCAGGTCGCCGAGCAGCGCGCGCAAGGCGTCGACGGTCTGCTCGCGGCCGTACTCCGCCAGCAGCGGCGCGCAGGCCGCGTCTTCCAGCAGGACGTGGACGGCCGGCAGGCGCAGGTTCGGAGCCGCCGCCGCCGTCATGCGCCGGCTTCCGATGCGTCTTCCTTCAGCCACAGCAGCGGGTTGCCGCTGGCGCGCGCATAACCGGCTTCGGACACCAGCACGTCGAGCAGCATGCTGGCCAGGTCGTCGGCCACCGGTTCGACGTGGTAGTCGTGTTCCTGGTTGAAGATCTTGCGGTAGGTCCAGCAATCGTCGCAGGTCTCGGCGCGCGCGACCTTGGTCGGGTCGTTGGCCTTGCTGATCGTCTTGCCTTCCTTGGCCGCTTCCTTGTTGTCCTCGATCGGATCGGCATCCTGGCCGACCAGGCCCTGGTAGGCGATCTTGCCGTTGGCTTCGCAGCACGAGCATTTCACGCGCACCATGTGCCACTCGGATTCGCAGGTGGCGCAGTGCAGGTAGCGGTAGCCTTGCGACTGGCCGCCGATGCGCACCACGCTGGCCACCGGATGCGAGCCGCACACCGGGCACAGGGTGCCGGTCATCAGCGGCTGGGCCCAGGCTTCGTCCAGCTGGCCGGCCATCAGGCTCCAGGTGACTTGCAGGGCGGCGGCCACGAAGGGCGCGCGCAGCGGGTCTGCGCCTTCCGCGAAGTCGCCGAGGATGGCGTCGGCGATGCCTTCCAGCTCGGCGGTCGGGGTCTTGCGCAGCGCGTCCAGGGCGGCCGCCAGTTGCGGCGAAGCGTCCCCGGCGGCGGCCAGGGCGTCGAGCAGGCTGGCGAACACGCCGAGCCAGACCGCCGGGCGGGCGCCGGTGGCGGGCAGCGGCGGCATGTTGTGGTCGTGGGCAAGCTTCAAGGCCTGCGCATCGGGCAGCGCCACGCCGGTGGCGCCCAGTTTCGTGACGACGGCGTGCTGGGCGCCGGCCAGGCCGGCCATCAGGGTCAGGTAGCCGCGCAGGGCTTCCTCGACGGGGATGCCGGGGACGTTTCCGGCGGCCAGCTGGCGCAGGCGCTCGGCGCGTGCCTGGAACAGGGTCGCGGGCTGCGGCAGGTGCAGGCGCGGGATGGCGTTGTGATCGAGGGCTTCGATCTCGCCGGGTTGGAGCAGGCGTTGTACCAAGATATCTCTCGCTAAAAAACAAAGGCCGGGTCATGCCTTGGCAGACCCGGCCTATTCTAAATGAATGCGAAAAAGCCTGCCGTCGCCCCTGCGAAGGCGCAATGATGCCCCCCGGCATCATTTCCCCAAGTTTGCATGCGCTGACAAAACGCATAGGACTCGGGTCCCTGCCTGCGCAGGGACGACGTGCTTGGGCTGACGGTCAATGACCGCTATCGCCTTTCTTCATCACTTCCTCGAACCACTTCGGATGGTGCTTGCGCGCCCAGCCGTAGCTGACGACACCGCGGGTCATGGCGCCGATCGAGCCCTTGATCCACAGGCCGGCATAGATGTGCACGATGATGGCCGTGATGATCACGAACGCGAAGAAGGCATGCGCCAGGGCCGAGAAGCGGATCAGGCCGATCGGGAAGAAGTGGGAGAACCACTGCCGCCAGATCACGATGCCGCTCACGAACAGCACGATCATGCACACGACCAGCGTGAAGAACAGCATCTTCTGGCCGGCGTTGTACTTGCCGACCTTCGGGAGCTTGTCTTCGCGGTTGGCCAGCACGTCGTCGATCTGTTTCAGCCACTGCGTGTCGCCTTCCTCGAACCGGTTGTGGGCACGCATGCGCAGCGCCAGCAGCATGAAGGACACGAACATCACCACACCGAAGAAGGGATGCAGGATGCGCGTCCACTGGCCGCCGCCGAACAGACCGTACAACCAGGACATGGCCGGGTGGAACATGGCCAGGCCGGACAGCGCCAGCAGGATGAAGAGAATCGCCGTCAACCAGTGGTTGCTGCGCTCGTTCGCGGTGTAACGCTGGATGACCGGGTTGCCATCCTTGTCACGGCGCAAACGGATCGGGTTGCCGTCTTGATCACGCTTCATGCTTATCCCCTTTCAGCTTGTGCGCCTCTTCCAGCGCTTCGGCTTCTTCCTCGCGGCTCACCTCGTTCGGACCGACACGGGTGTAGTGGAACCAGCCGGCGACCGCGGCCGCCGCCATGCCCAGCAGGGCCAGCGGCTTGGTGACGCCTTTCCACAGGCCGACCATCGGGCTGATGGCCGGTGCGTTGGCCAGGCCGCTGTACAGGGCCGGACGGTCCGCGTGGTGCAGCACGTACATCACGTGGGTGCCGCCCACGCCGGCCGGGTCGTACAGGCCGGCGTTCTCGAAGCCGCGCTCCTTCAGGTCTTCGATACGTTCGGCAGCGTGTTCCTTCATCGCCTCCTTGGTACCGAACATGATGGCGCCGGTCGGGCAGGTCTTGACGCAAGCCGGTTCCTGGCCGACGGCCACGCGGTCCGAGCACAGCGTGCATTTATAGGCACGGTTGTCCTGCTTCGAGATGCGCGGCACGTTGAACGGGCAACCGGTCACGCAGTAACCGCAGCCGATGCAGTTTTCCTGATGGAAATCCACAATGCCGTTGTTGTACTGCACGATCGCGCCCGGCGAAGGACAGGCCTTCAGGCAACCCGGCTCTTCGCAGTGCATGCAGCCGTCCTTGCGGATCAGCCACTCGAGGTTGCCGTCATTGGTCTCGTGCTCGGCAAAGCGCATCACGGTCCACGATTGCGGCGTGAGGTCGAGCGGGTTGTCGTACACGCCCGCGTTCACGCCGATCTCGTCGCGCAGGTCGTTCCACTCCATGCACGCCGTCTGGCAGGCCTTGCAGCCGATGCACTTCGATACGTCGATCAGCTTGGCGACGCTGCCAGTGACCGGACTACGCGCGGTCGGCGGCGGCGTCGTGGTAGCGGAAACCCGCTTGATATCCAAAGATTGTAATGCCATAAAGTTTTCCTCGGATCCTTAAGCCTTCTCGACTTTCACCAGGAACGACTTGAATTCCGGGGTCTGCGAGTTGCCATCGCCCACCGAGGGGGTCAATGTGTTGGTGAGATAACCCGGCTTGGTCAGGCCCTTGAAGCCGAAGTGCAGCGGGATGCCCACGGTGAAGGTTTCCTTGCCGTCGATCTTGAGTGCGCGGATCCGCTTGGTCACGATCACCTTGGCGATGATGTGGCCGCGCTTGCTGCTCACCTTGACCGTCTGGCCGCTGGACACGCCGATCTGCTTGGCATGCGCCTCGCCGATCTCCACGAACTGTTCCGGCTGGATGATGGCATTCAGTCGGGCGTGCTTGGTCCAGAAGTGGAAGTGCTCGGTCAGGCGATAGGTCGTCGCCACCACCGGGAATTCCTCTGCCGTGCCGAAGTCCTTGCGGTCACCCGGGAACACGCGCGCGCCAGGGTTGCTGGTCGCTTTCGGGTTGTTCGGGTGCATCAGGTTCTTGCCGACCGGGTTCTCGAAGGGCTCGTAGTGCTCGGGGAATGGACCTTCGTTCATCTGGCCGCGGGCAAAGAAGCGTGCCACGCCTTCGGCGTTCATGATGAACGGATTCATGCCGTTGGCAGGATCCTCGTCCAGCTTGAAGTCGGGAACGTCCGGACCGCTCCAGCTCGTGCCGTTCCAGCTGATCAGCTTGCGGCTCGGGTCGAAGGGTTTGCCCTTGACGTCGCAGGACGCACGGTTGTACAGGATGCGCCGGTTGGCCGGCCAGGCCCAGGCCCAGTTCAGCGTATTGCCGATGCCGGTCGGGTCGCTGTTGTCGCGGCGGCCCATCTGGTTGCCGGCCTGGGTCCAGGAACCCGCCCAGATCCAGTTGCCCGAGGTCGTGCTGCCGTCGTCGCGCAGCAGGGCAAAGCTGGACAGCTGTTCGCCCTTTTTCGCCAGGATCTTGGTCGGATCCTTGGGATCGGTCACGTCGGCCAGCGCCTTGCCGTTGAACTCCATCGCGAGTTCTTCCGGGGTCGGGCTGAACGGCTTGTTGTACGGCCAGGTCAGGTTCAGGATCGGGTCCGGGAACTTGCCGCCGTCCTTCTGGTACATCGCCTTCATGCGCAGGAACAGGCCGGCCATGATTTCCAGGTCGGAGCGCGCCTGGCCCGGCGGTTCGGCGCCTTGCCAGTGCCACTGCAGCACGCGCGAGGAGCTCACCAGCGAACCGCGTTCTTCCGCGAAGCAGGTGGTCGGCAGGCGGAACACTTCGGTCTGGATCTTGCTCGGATCGACGTCGTGGAATTCACCGTGCGACTTCCAGAACTCGGCGGTCTCGATCGCCAGCGGATCCATCACCACCAGGAACTTCAGCTTGGCCAGCGAGCGCTGCACCTTGGCCTTGTTCGGCGCAGAGGCCAGCACGTTGAAGCCCTGGCAGATGTAGCCGTTCATCTGGCCCTTGTCCATCAGCTCGATGGCCTGCAGCAGGTCGTAGGGCTTGTCCAGCTTGGGCAGGTAGTCGAAGGCCCAGTTGTTCTCGGCGGTCGCGAAGTCGCCCCACCAGGTCTTCATGAAGGAGACGTGGAACTTCTTGTAGTTGCTCCAGTAGCTCAGCTGGTTCGGACGCAGCGGCTTGCTGGCGCGCGCGCCGATGTAGCCGTCGAAGTCCTGTTCAGCTTCGAACGGCAGGGTCATGTAGCCCGGCAGCAGGTTCGACATCAGGCCGAGGTCGGTCAGGCCCTGGATGTTCGAGTGGCCGCGCAGCGCGTTCATGCCGCCGCCGGCGATGCCGATGTTACCCAGCAGCAGCTGCACCATCGCGCCGAGGCGGATGGTCTGGGCGCCGGTCGAGTGGTGGGTCCAGCCCAGTGCGTACAGGATGGTCGCGGCACGGCCCGGGACGGCCGTCGACGCCAGGGTCTCGGCGACCTTGGTGAACTGCGCCGGCGAGACGCCGCAGATCTGCTCGACCATTTGCGGGGTGTAGCGCGCATAGTGTTGCTTGAGCAACTGGTAGACGCAACGCGGGTGCTGCAGCGTCGGGTCGACCTTGGCGAAGCCGTCCTCGCCGATCTCGTAGTTCCAGCTCGACTTGTCGGTGTACTTGCCGGCTTTTTCGTCATAGCCCGAGAAAATGCCGTCGTTGAACTGGTAGTCCTCGCGCACGATGAACGAGAAGTCCGTGTAGTTCTTCACGTATTCGTGCTGGATCTTGTCGTTCGTCAGCAGATAGTTGACGATCGCGCCCAGGAAGACGATGTCCGTGCCGGTACGCGTCGCCACATAATAGTCGGCAACGGACGCGGTACGGGTAAAGCGTGGGTCGACCACGACCAGCTTGGCCTTGTTATGGGCCTTCGCTTCGGTCACCCATTTGAAACCGCAGGGGTGGGCTTCGGCGGCATTGCCGCCCATGACCAGGATCACGTCCGCATTGCGGATGTCGACCCAGTGATTCGTCATCGCGCCACGGCCAAACGTCGGGGCAAGACCTGCCACCGTCGGACCGTGTCATACACGCGCTTGATTGTCGAATGCGAGCATGCCCATGGGACGAACAACCTTGTGGGTCAGGTAACCCGCTTCGTTGCTCGCGGCCGATGCGGCCAGCATGCCGGTGGTCAGCCAGCGGTTGACGGTCTTGCCGTCCGCCGTCTTCTCGATGAAGTTGGCGTCGCGGTCGTCCTTCATCAGCTTGGCGATGCGGTCGAGCGCCTTGTCCCAGCTGATCTTGGTCCATTCCGAGGCGCCCGGTGCGCGGTATTCCGGCTCCAGCAGGCGGTTCGGGCTGTGGATGAAGTCCACCAGCGAGGCACCCTTCGGGCACAGCGTGCCGCGGTTCACCGGATGGTCCGGGTCGCCTTCGATGTGGATGATCGCTGCAGCGGCGTTCTTGGCGTTGTCGCCCAGGCCGTACATCAAAATGCCGCAACCGACGGAGCAGTAGGGGCAGGTATTACGCGTCTCGGTCGTGCGGGCCAGCTTATACTGCCGGACTTCGGCCAAAGCCGTTGCCGGAGCAAAGCCAAGCACCGCAAGGCTCGAGCCCGCGATGGTTGCGCCTGTAACCTTTAGGAAACGGCGCCTTGACATCTGGTTCATGAATGATCCTTTTAAGGGGAAGGTAGTGCAGACTGTACTTTACCATTCCTGGCGAACACATGAGTACCGAGGGTCTGGAAACGGGTGTTTATGTACGGAAAATACGTAGTATCCACAACAGGTAATTGTTCCAAATCCTTATAGAAATAATGTATTGACAATTTGATGAAACTACCGGATATGGCCGACATACACAACAACGAGGCTGAAAATTTACCGAAACCGGCGCAGTCGCGTCAGGTGCTGCGTATGCGTCAGGGCAACTTGACCACGACCGACGACATGGTCGTGGACGAGCAGCCGGTCGCGCTTGTCTATAACGGCATATCACACGCGGTGATGATGGCAACGCCTGCCGACCTCGAGGACTTCGCCCTCGGCTTTTCGCTGAGCGAAGGTATCATCGCCAATCGTGGCGAGTGCTATGGCATGGACGTGGAGAACGGGCCGGCCGGGATCTCGGTCGAGATCGAGATCGCCAGCGGCGCCTTCATGGGCCTGAAGGAAAGGCGGCGCACGCTGGCCGGCCGCACCGGCTGCGGCCTGTGCGGGGTCGACAGCCTGGACCAGGTGTGCCGGCCGCTGCCGGCACTGGCGCCGGCCCGGGGCTTCAGCGCCGCCGGCGTGCGCCGTGCGCTGGCCGAGATCGGGCCCCGACAGGCCCTGACGCGCCTGACCGGCGCCGCCCACGCGGCCGCATGGTGCGGTATGGATGGGGCATTGCGCATCGTGCGCGAAGACGTCGGCCGCCACAATGCGCTCGACAAGGTGATCGGGGCGATGGCGCGCGCCGAAGCCGATCCGGCGGACGGCTTTTTCCTGATCACCAGCCGCGTCAGCTTCGAGATGGCGCAGAAGGCCAGCCTGGCCGGGGTGGCGGCGCTGGTCGGCATGTCGGCGCCGACGCTGGCGGCGGTGGAACTGGCCGATGCCGCCGGCATGACGTTGCTGGCGTTTGCGCGGGGGAGCGATTTCGTGTGCTACACGCACGCGGATGCACTACAGCTGGATTGACGCCTACGACACCAGCGCCAGCAGCGCGCCGCGGTCCTGCGCTTTCTGGCACTGCGCGGTGACGCGGTCCCACAGCAGGAACATGCCGTAGGCCCACTGGCTGGCCAGTTCGGCCTCGGCCGCCGGCCGGGCGTCGCGCCCGTCCAGCATGCGTTCGATCTCGGCGCGGGCCAGCGTGGTCACCTGCTCGTAGCTCCATTCGTCCTTCGGCAGCATCCTCTGGCGCGCCCGGTAGCGGCGCGCGCGTTCGGCGTCGCTCATCGCGTCGTCCTTGGGCGGGCGGCCGCGTTTCTTGGCGCGCGCCGGGTCGAGGGGGAGTTCGATCGTGCTAAGGTCTTCCGGCTGCTTCATGAACAAGTTTTTCTTGTGTATATGGATGAGGCATTATTCGTGATGCATCACGGGAAGGCAAGCGTCGCATTAATGTGACGAATCACGAAATTTCGTCATAAGCCAGCTCACCATGGAACGCTATGCCCGAAATCCCTGCCTAAAGTGGATTGCCACCGACTAGGACGGGATCTCATCATGGGCACCAGAGACATTGCGATTGCCTGCCAGGGCGGCGGCAGCCACGCCGCCTACACCGCCGGCGTGCTGCCGGTCCTGCTGGAAGAATTCGACAACCTGGCCTTGGCGCGCGCCGGGCATGGGCCGGCCTACCGCGAAACCGGCACCGAAGCGGCCGAAGCGCCGGTGCTGGTCGCGATCAGCGGCACCTCGGGCGGCGCCATCAGCGCCTTGCTCGCCTGGTACGGCTTCATCACCGGCGGCGCCGGGGAAGCGCGGCGGCGCCTGGACAGCTTCTGGGACAGCAATTCGGCAACGCATTGGGTCGAAGCCAGCGTCAACCACCTTGCGCGTGCCATGAGCGATATGTCGGCGATGTGGGGCCTGGACGTGAAGACCAGTCCCTACGCCTGGACGATGCAGGGCCTGGACGTGTTCAGCGGCTCGGTCTGGCCCATGATCGCGCGCGGGCTGGGCCCCGACAATCCGTGGATGCGGCCGGATTTCTTCGGCCTGCCGCAGCTGCTGCGCCCGGCGGTCGACTGGCAGCTGATCCGGGCCTACGGCGACTTCGCCGGCATCCCGCTCGAGGTCCAGCGCTGGCTGCGCAGCGACCTGGAGTCGGCGATGTTCGCCCCGGACGCGCCGTGCCAGCAGCGCTACCGCGCCGACCGCGCCGCCATCGCCCAGCGCATCGAAGACAAGATCGGCGCCGCCCAGCGCGTGCTGGCCCGGCTCGACGAGATCGGGGTCGACGAGGGTAGCCTGCTGCGCGCCGCCTTCAGGCGCTGGCAGGCGCCGCCGCTGCGCTTCGACCAGGAGGGCCTGGGCGCGCTGGCCGCGGCCGTCCAGCGCGTGACCCAGTGCATTCCCCACCTCCTGATCGGCGCGGTCGAACTTCACGATGGCGATTTCGTTGCCTTCAGTTCCGAGCGCGCGTTTGACGACGGCGGCATTTCCATCGACGCCGTGATGGCGTCCGCCTCCGTGCCCTGGCTGTTCCGCGCCCGCGAAATGCCCGGTACCGACCCCGATACGCTGGCGCCGCGCCAGCTGTCCTTGTGGGACGGCTTGTTCTCGCAGAACCCGCCGGTGCGGGATTTCCTGTCCGGCGTGCTCGACGAAGCCAAGAAGCCGGACGAGATCTGGGTGGTGCAGATCAATCCCACCCGCGCCAAGACCGACCCCGGCATCACACCGCGCGCGCCGGGCCGCCTCGTGATGTCGGGCGGCGAGATCTGGGACTTGCGCAACGCCCTGGCCGGCAACCTGGCCCTGAACCAGGAGCTCGGCTTCGTCGAAGCGATCAACCGCCGCATGGAAGCCGGGCGCGAGCCGGCCGCTTCGCTGCCCGATGGCGAGGCCGAGGACGCCGGGATGCAGCGGGGGGCGCAGCGCGCCATGCGCCGGCGCCGCGACAAGCAGGTGCAGGTCGACCGCATCGTGATGGACGGGGACGCGATCGAGCTTGCAACCGGCATGGACCTCGGCGCGAATTCGAAGCTGGACCGCGACCCGCGCCTGAAAGATGCGCTGTGCGAGCACGGCCGCCTGCAGGCGCGGCGCTACCTGACGCTGCGGCGCCAGGTGGACCGCCTGTGCGGGGAACTCGGCCAGACGCTCTCGGGCGCCTGCGGCAGCATGGCCGGGATGGACCCGGAAACCGCCGGCGATGGCGCCTGCCGCACGACGGCCGGACGCGGCGCGCTGGTGTTCGACGGCGTGACCCTGTACAGCACGGGCGTGGCGAGGAGCGATGCGCCGCGGGCGCTGGTGCGCTGGCGCACGGTGGATGCCGAGCTGGGTGGACGTCCGGTGCGTATCGAGGGGCGCAGCGAACTGGCGGACGACCTCGACGCGGGCAGCGAGTGGCGCGTGACGGATGTCAGGCTGACGGTGGTGGCGCCCAGGCGCGGCGGCGAACGCGGGACGCCGGAACGGGAGGTGGAGGCGGCTTACGAACGGCGGATGGCCCCGGGAAGCAGCCGGACCCAATAAGCGGTGGGCCCAGTGAGCGGTGGCGCGGCGGCACTAAGCGGCGTTGCGTTACCATGGGCGGGTTCCCGGAGCGCCCATGGTCTATCGCTGGCTTGCCGACGCCGTCCTGCTGCTGCATCTCGGCTTCATCCTGTTCGTCCTGTTCGGCGCCCTGGCCGTGGTGCGCTGGCGCCGCCTGCTGTCCGTGCACCTGCTGGCTTGCGCCTGGGGCATCGGCATCGAGCTGCTCGGGGCCGTGTGTCCGCTGACCTGGGCCGAGATCGCGCTGCGCCGCCTGGCGGGCGAGTCGGGCTACGAGGGCGGCTTCGTCGAGCACTACCTGGTGCCGCTGATCTACCCGGCCGGGCTCGGGCGCGGCACCCAGTACCTGCTGGCCGCGGTGGTGCTGGCCTTGAATACCATGCTGTACCTGCGCTTGTGGCGGCGTGCCCGCGCCTGAATGTCCGGAACCCGGAGCGCCGGCGTGCCATCAAAGCCTGACAAGAGGCGCACAAGGGGCACACTGGAGGACAAACCATGGAAGACTTCTTCATCCGCTCGTGGTGGGTGCCGGCGTTGCGCGGCATCGTCGCCATCCTGTTCGGCTTGCTGGCGCTGGCCTGGCCGGGCCTGACGCTATTGAGCCAGGTCGGGCTGTTCGCGGCCTTTGCGCTCATCGCCGGCATCGCCTCGGTGGCCGGCGCGATCCGGCATCGCCGTACCGAAGACGACTGGTGGATGGCGCTGCTGCTTGGGCTGGTGAGCATCGGCGCCATCGCGCTGTTCGCGCCGGTGCTGACGGCGCTGGTGCTGGTGCTGCTGATCGGCGCGAATGCGCTCGTGACCGGCGTGCTCGACATCCTGGCCGCTGTGCGGCTGCGCAAGACGATCCAGGGCGAATGGCTGCTGGGCCTGTCCGGACTGGCCTCGATCGTGTTCGGCGCCATCGTGTTCTTCTTCCCGGGCGCGGGAGCGCTGGCGCTGGTGTGGCTGGTCAGCGTGTACGCCCTCGTCACCGGTGCGCTGCTGCTGACGCTGGCGCTGCGCATGCGCTCGCGGGCCGGGCCGCGCCACGTGCCGGGACCGGAACGGCGCGTGCTGCCGGAGCGGCGGGTGTCGCCGGCGCGCTAGGCGGGGGCGGGTATAATCCGGCGCATGAACGACGCCCCGAAACCCGCCCAGGAACCGACCTTGTCCGATGTCGCCGCATTGGCGGGCGTCTCGCGTGCGATCGCCTCGCGCGCGCTGTCGGCGCAGCCGCGGCCCGTGTCCGCCGACAAGCGCGAGCGCGTGCTGCGCGCGGCCGAAGAATTGGGCTTCCGTCCGAATTCCCTGGCGCGCGGGCTGGCCAACAAGACGGTGAACCTGGTCGCGATCCTGGTCAATCACATCCACGACCTGTCCGACCTCGACCTGTTCGATTTGCTGCTGGCCGAGATCCAGGCGATCGGCAAGCAGGTGATCTTCATCCGCGTCGGGGCCGGGGAACACGCCGAGTCCTTCCTGCGCGATGGCGTCGCCTACCACGTCGATGCGGCGCTGGTGTTTTCCGATTTCGCCGATGCCGCCAGCGTGCGCCGCATGTTCCGCAACAATGCGGTGCTGATGCTGAACGGCCAGCACGATCCTGGCGCGCCCTCGGTGACGCTGGACGAGGACCAGGGCATCCGCGAAGCCGTGGCCGATGCGGCGGACAAGGGTGTGCGCAGCGCGCTGCTACTGACGGGGCGCACCATGTCGCTGGTCGAGCAGGCGCGCATCGCTTCCTACCGGGCGGCGCTGGCGCTGCACGGCGTCAAGCTGCTGGGCGAACTGGCCGGGGATTATTCGTACGCGAGCGGACGCGCGCTGGCGCAGCAAATCGACGTGGAGACCCTGGGTGCCGTGTTTTGCACCTCGGACGCGATGGCGATGGGGGTGCTGGACGCCCACCGCCGGCATTTCACGGCCGATGGACCGCAGCGCTTCCGCCTGTATGGCTTCGACAACGTCTCGCTGACGCAGTTCGACGCCTATCCGATCTCCTCGATCGGCGCGGACAAGCGCGACTACGTGGCGCAGATCGTGCGCATCTTGACGCAGCCGGCGCCGTTGGCCGGAAGCAGCGCGCAGGTGCTGGTCCCGACCCGCTTCGTGCCGCGGCTTACCGGCTGAACTTATCGGCTGAACTTACCCGCCGGACTATTTAGCCTGCAGCGCCGGTGGCAGCGCTTTCGCGCCCCACCATTTCCGGTAGTTGGCGGCGTAGGCGCCCGACTTGACGTAGTCCGCCACGAAGGCATTCACGAACTGCAGCAGCGCCGGATCGCCCTTGGCCATCGCGATGCCGATCGGCGTATTGCCGTACATCGTGGGCAAGGTCTCGAACTGCGCGTTCCTGCTGGCCAGGTAGTCGAGCAGCGAGGCATCCTCGATGCCGGCGTCGGCGCGCTTCTGCTGCAGCAGCAGGACGCCGTCCGGCGCGAAGTTGTCGGTGTAGACCGGCGTGGCGCCCGGTGCCGACTGGCGCAGGAAGCCATCGGCCGTGGTGCCGCGGCCGACCACCACGCGCTTGCCGTTCAGGTCCGCCAGCGTCTTGACGTGGGCGCTCTTCTGCGCGATCACGCGCAGGCCGGCCAGGTTGTAGGGCATCGAGAAATCCACCACGCGCGCGCGTTGCGGGGTGATCGAGACGTTGGCCACCACCAGGTCCAGCTGTTTCGACCTCAGCATCGAGATGCGCGCGTCGCTCGAGACATCCGAAAAGCGCACCGGCACGCCGAGCCGCGCGGCCAGCTGTTTCGCGACGTCGACGTCATAGCCGACCGGTTCGTTGGCACTGTTCCTGAATCCCACCGGCTCGCCGCCCAGCGAGACGCCGATGCGCACGTAGCCGCGCGCCTTGATCTCCTCGATGCGGCCGGCCAGGGCCGACGCCGACGCCAGCATCAATACGGCGGCGGTCGCGATTCGTGTAAAGCCATGCATGCTCTGTCCTTTCAGGGGTTGACGGTGGCGGCGACGCGCAATTCCGGCGCGGCCATGCGCTCGTCCCAATACCAGTAGCGGATCTCGTCGTCGCAGCGGTAGTTGACGACCTGGTGCTTGCCGCCGGCATCCATCGCGTGGATCACGACGCCGGCCAGGAAGCCGGTCTTCAGCTCGGACAGTTCCTCGACCGCCAGCTTGACGGCGTCCTCGAGCGAGTGGCCCAGGCGCATGGCGAGCACGATGCTGCGCGAGGTCGAACAGCGCATCGTCATCTCGCCGGTATGGGTACAGGCCGCGGCGCCGTAGCGGCTGTCGGCGTAGAAGCCGGCGCCCGGAATCGGCGAATCGCCCAGGCGGCCCGGATATTTCCAGGCCCAGCCCGAGGTCGAGGTGACCACGCCGATGTTGGCGCCGGCATCGCGCGCCAGGAAGACCGTGGTGTCGCGCACGCGTTCGGGGTCGGTGATGGTGTTGCTGAGCGGCGCCAGCGGAATGTCCGGGAAGGCGGCCAGCTGCTGCGGCGACATCTCCTTCTGCAGGCGCTCCCACCAGACCCGCTTGCTGTCAGGGTGCAGCACCTCGTCGACGGGGAACCCGCGCTCGCTGGCGAAGCGCCGCGCGCCGGCGCCGGTCAGCATCACGTGCGGCAGGTGCTGCATGACTTCGTAGGCGAGGGCGGACACCGGCAGGGTGCCCGGCACCGCGCCGACCGCACCGACGTCGCGCGTCGTGCCGTCCATGACGCCGGCGTCGAATTCCATTTCGCCCAGTATGTTGGGCCAGCCGCCGTAGCCGACGCTGCGCACCTTGGCTTCGCGTTCGACCTTGCCGATGCCTTCGATCATGGCGGGGATGCCGGCGCCGCCCTGTCGCAGCAGGCCGGCCGTGGTGTCGAAGCCGGGCCAGGCCTCGGCGTTCGCAAGCAGCATTTTCATGAAAGGTCTCTCTTCACTTCGTCATTTTCGACAGGAATTGGGCGATGCGCGGCTGCGCCAGGCCGCCGTCAAGCGCGAAGAACTGCGCGGCCGGCAGGTCGGCCAGCAGGCGGCCCCCGTCGAGGAAGACCACGCGGTTGGAGATCTGGCGCGCGAACTCGACTTCGTGCGTCACGAACAGCATCGTGGTGCCGCCGGCCGCCAGCCTGGCGAGGATGGCCAGCACCTCGGCCGTCATCTCGGGATCGAGGGCGCTGGTGACTTCGTCCAGCAGCAGGTAGCGCGGCTTCATCGCCAGGGCGCGGCAGATGCCGACGCGCTGGCGCTGGCCGCCGGAGAGCTGGGCCGGATACAGGTCCGCACGGTCTGCCAGGCCGACGGAGGCCAGCAGCTCGCGCGCCTCGTCCTGCGCCTGCCTGCGCGGCGTTTTCAGGACCTCCGTCGGCGCCAGCGTGACGTTCTGCAGCGCCGTCAGGTGCGGGTACAGATTAAACAGCTGGAATACGGTGCCGGAACAGCGGCGCGCCAGTTGCAGCTGCTTCGGATCTTCGACACGGTGGCCGTCGACGGAAATCGATCCGCCATCGAGCTTTTCCAGGCCGTTGATGCAGCGGATCAGGGTCGACTTGCCGGAGCCGCTCGGGCCGAGGATGGACACCACTTCACCCGGCGCGATGCGCAGGTCGATGCCATCCAGGATGGTGTTGCCGCCGAAGCGCTTGGTCGCGCCCTCGATGTGGATCATGCTACAAACCCTTCCATTCACGATGCGCGCGCAGGCGCGTTTCCAGCCGCGCGCAGGCAGCCGCGATTAGCCGCGCCATCAGGTAGTACAGTACGCCGATCACGGTCCAGACGATGAAGGGCTTCAGGGTGCGCAGGTTCAGGATCGCGCCGACCTTGGTCAGGTCGACCACGCCGATCACCGAGATCAGCGAAGTCACCTGCAGCTGGTTGACCAGCAGCCCGGTCAGCGGCCCGAGGGCGAACGCCGCCGCCTGAGGCAGCACGATGCGGCGCAGCACCTGCCAGCGGGAGAGCCCGAACACGCGCGCGGTGTCCAGTTGGTCGCGTCCGACCGATTCGATGGCAGACACCGCGATCACATAGATGAAGGCGGCCGTGTTCCCGGACAGCGTGATGAGCGCGGCTTCCACTGGCGTCAGGTCCGCCTCCAGCAGTACCGGCAAGCCGAAGAACACCAGGAACAGCTGCACCAGCACCGGCGAATTCTTCAGCAGCTCGGCCAGCAGGGCAGCCAGTTGCGCCAGCAGCGGCACGCGGTACCAGCGCAGCACGGCCCAGGCCAGGCCGATTGCGAGGCCGATGATCGTGGTCGCCGCGAACAGCGCGACGGACACGCCCAGTCCCTGCAGCAGCAGGACCATGTCGTGGGATGTGAAGTCGGTAAAGCGCATCAAGCCTGGTTCCGATTGAGGCGGCGGTGCAGTGCCCCGGCCGACAGCGACACCAGCCAGGTCAGCGCCGCATACAGCACCAGCAGCAGCGCGTACACCTCGAAGGGCTGGAAAGTATCGGCGGCGATGATCTTGGCCGTTCCGGTCAGTTCATTCAGCGTGATCGCCGACAGGATCGACGAGGTCAGGATCAAATTGACGAACACCGATCCTAGTGGCCGCACGGCGCTGCGCAGCGCGATCGGCAGCACGATGCGGCGGTAGATGGCCATGCGCGACAGCCCGCTGACCTGGGCCGCCTCCAGCACGCCGGGCTCGATCGCCAGGATGCCCGAGCGGATCGCATCCGAGGTAAACGCGCCGCCCGCCAGCGACAAGGCCAGCACGCCGGTGGCGAAGGCACCCAGCTCGATGCCGATCTCCGGCAGGCCGTAGAACAGGAAGAACAGCTGGACGATGAAGGGCACGTTGCGGAAGAGGTCGACGTAGATGCCGGCCAGGCGCCGCGCCAGGTTCGAGGCCGCGGTACGCATCAGGGCCACGGCGATGCCCAGGACCAGGCTGCCGGCCAGGGCCAGCGCGCAGGCGAGGGCGCTCAGGCGCGCCCCGGCGGCGAGGTCGCCGAAATACGGTACGAGCGAGGTCAGGTCGAACTGCAACTGCATTCTCCGGGTCGAGGGCACCAGCATAAGGTGAAACCGGTTTCACTTTATCGCCGACGAGTCTCACACAAACTGTCGGGAATTTCAAGGGAATCGCCGGGTCAGGCCCGCAGTGCCTCTGTCAGGGCAGCTTTCAGGGCGGCGACTTTGTCGCGGCTGGTCTGGCGGCGGTCGGCGGTGTCGAAGCCGAAGGCTTTGACTGCCGGCGCCGGTGTCGGGATGGTTTGCGAGCAGGATGCGTGCACGTCGGTCAGCGGGAGTTGCACGCGCAATGTGCGCACGTTGACGGCGTCGATGCCGGATCCGGGCATGATGGAGATGCGGCCGGCCGCGGCGTCGAAGCAGCGCTTTAGTCCATCGATGCCGTCCGGTGCTGTCAAGGCGCCGCCCGAGCTCAAGATGCGCTCAAAACCCAGGTCGACGGCCTGGCGCGTGGCCTGCGCCAGGTCCGGGCACAGGTCGATCGCCCGGTGCAGCGTGCAGCGCAGGCCGTGGTTTTTGGCGTGACTCACCAGCCGATCGAGCGTACGCAGGTCAAGCTGGCCATCCGACAGCGAGGCACCCAGCACCACGCCCTGCAGGCCGGCGCCGGCGACCGCGTCGATCTCGTGCAGCATCAGTTGGATCTCCTGCTCGTTGAAGCAGAAGTCGCCGCCGCGCGGGCGGATCATCGCCACGACCGGCACCGGGCTGTTCGAGGCCACGCGCAGCAGGCCGGCACTCGGGCTCAAGCCGCCGACCGCCAGCGCGCCGCACAATTCGATGCGGTCGGCGCCCCCGAGCAGCGCGGCGGCCAGTCCATCGACGTTGTCGACGCAAACTTCCAGCGTGATCGCATCAGGCACGCGTGCTCCCGAGTTGATCGAGGCCGAGCCATGCGGCGCCGATCAAGCCCGCTTCCGCGCCGGACTGGCCCGGCACGACGATGGGCGCATCGGTCTTGCGCAGGATGGAGGCGCGCACCGCCCGGTCGAGCCGCGCAATCAGCGCTGCACTGTTCGACAGGCCGCCGCCGACCGGCAGGATGGATGCGCCGACAGTGTTGACCAGCATCGCCAGCGGCCCGGCCAGCAAGTCGATGTAGCAGTCGATGGTACGTTCGGCCGCTTCGTCGCCGGCTTGCCAGGCGTCGATGATTTTCCGGCTGTCGAGTGGCGGCTGGCCCAGCGCCCCGTGCAGGCGTTCCAGGCCGCGCGCGCCGCCCACCGTATCCAGGCAGCCGGTCTGGCCGCAGCCGCACTGGAAACGCGGAATGGCTTGCGCTGGCGTGCCGGCGAACTGGGCAGCGACCGGGCCGTGGCCCCATTCGCCGGCGAAGCCGCCCGGGCCACCTACCAGCTTTCCGCCGATGACCAGGCCGCCGCCGACGCCGGTGCCCAGGATCAGGCCGAACACATTGGCATGGCGGCGTCCGGCGCCGGCCTGGGCTTCGGCCAGGGCGAAGCTGTCGGCGTCGTTGATGATCCAGACCGGCAGTCCGAGGGCGGCGGACAGGTCGGCGGCCAGCGTGCGGCCGTCGATGCACGGGATGTTGGCGCACTTGATGCGGCCCTCGGCCGGGTCGACGACGCCGGCGATCGAGATGGCGATGCCTTGAGTTATTCCAGCCTCATCGATGATGCCCTGCATGGCTGCGGTGAAGGCCGCGAAATCGTGCGTGGGTGTGGGGACGCGCTGGATGGCGCCGATCTGGCCGTCGGGCGTGGCGGTGGCGGATTTGATGGCGGTGCCGCCGATGTCGAAGGAGGTGATCATGTCCGAGATAATAAGCGGACAAGTTCCTTATTGCCAAACCTTCCCGGAATGGCTGCAGCGGTGGGCCAGTCGTCGATCCAATAGGGTGTGGAGCAGGGTGCTTGCCATGACGCGTGTTTGAGCGACATGTTCTTTCATAGCGGAGATTCCCCCATGTTGAATGAAAAGATTGCTGCCGTATTGGAGGTACTGCATCAAAAACGCGAGGTACCAAGCGGAACCCTTGAAACAAACTTTGAAAGGAAAATGCGAAAGATCAGCAATGGGCTGTGCATCTTGGCGATTGCTTGTTTTCCGATCATGGGGCTCGCCGGATGGGCCGTCGTCGAAAGTCGGCATCCGTCCGCCGGATTGTTCATGCTGGTGAAACATATCGGTCTATTCGAAATCCTGGCTGCGTTGTCATGGATGATCGTCGACACTGTGCCGGAAGTGGTCAGTCTGGTCCGGTTTGAGTCACATGCCTACGAGCGTCGGAAGCGTGAGATTGAACATGATCTCAAGCAGTTGGAAGGACTGGCAGTATTCGATCTCGTAATCCTTGAACTGACCGATAAGTGGCTCGCGTTGAAGATCGAGCGGATGAAACTGAGGATTGGGAGTTTTCTTGGAGGATCGGATAAGGTCGCGGTCTTCGCGCTGGTCAGCGCAGGCTGGACAGTTTGGAAGAACTTTCCGCAATCGAACCTGACCTGGCAGTCCCAAGCGTATCTCGTTGGGTTGGCGTTGCTTGTCGGCTTGGCCGTGGGCGGCATGCTTGTAAATCACGTAATCAGACAGTTGAGCTATCAGAGGGATCTTTTGGCGCTCGTAATGCTGAAAATGCAAAAAACGCTGTGATGGACCAGCCTGGTGTCGCCATCGAGGCGACCCCAGGCTAATTTCGCATAATCTATATTATGTAAAATGCGCAATCCGCAAAGCCATTCAAATGGCCTCGGAGCAGTCCTACATGATCCCCTTTCCATTCACCGACCCAATGATCTCGTCATACCGCTCGTTATCGGTCTTGTGCAGATAAGCCGCTGTGGTCGCGATGTTCGCGTGCCCGGCCGTATCCTGCAGCGTCTTCAACTGCACTCCATTGTTCGCATGGTTGGTCAGCATGCTGTGGCGCAGCCAGTGCGCGGATGCCTGGCGCAGCGTGGCGGCCGTGTCCGTGTCGCCCTGGGCGTCGGCCACGCGGGCGGCGTCGGCAAACATTGCCTTTACCGCTTCGGATGCCGCCTCGTCCGTGATGCGAGCCAGTTCGCGCGAACGGCTGGACAGCACCAGCGGCGTGCGGTCGGTGCGGCTGGATTGCGGCAGCAGTTCGAAGGCCACGCGGTAATCGCGGAAGGCGTCCAGCATGTCCGGCGGCACCGGCAGGCGGCGCGGTTTGTTGCCCTTGCCCATGACGTCGAGCCACCAGCGGCCGTTGCCTTCGGTGTAGATCGAGCCCATCGAGGCGCTGACGATCTCGTTCAGGCGGGCGCCGGTGTGGGCGAACGCAACCAGCAGGAAACGGTCGCGCGCGCGGCGCCGGAAGGCTGCCGGGGTGTCGGCCGGCCGGCTGGAAACGGTCTGCAGGGCCAGTGCGATCGCGCCCTGGGTCAGGTAGCGCGTGATCCGGCTGGCGGATGGTGCCCGGACGTTGCGCACCAGCGCGCCTGGATTGCGCCGCAGGTAGCCGGTCTGCTCGGCAAAGCCCATCAGTCCCTTGACCGCGATCATCGCCTGGCGCCGGCTCGGGTCCGACAACGGTCCGGTGAATGGCCGGTATTGCGGATGGTTGCGCGGCCATTTGGTGGTCGAAATCCAGTCCGGCGGCGGGTTTTTCAGGAATTCCTTGTAGGCGTTCAGGTCGGCGACGTTGAGCTGGGCCAGTGTCTTTTTCGCTTCTTCGCGGCACCAGGTCAGGAAGCGGAACAATTCCTTCTGGGTGTTCTGGATCGATTTCGCGCTCAGTTCGCCGTGGGCGATGAATTCGCGCGCCAGTTCGATGTCGGTAGTGGCTTCGGTGATCGCGTCGTCCGCCAGGCGGTACATCTTGACATGCATGCGGCCGCTTGCGCCGGTTGTGATCTCTTCCGGTTGCGACGGGCCCAGGTCGATGGGTGTAAAGTCTGGCATGTGAGGCTTGTGGGATGCTGGCAGGGCTGTGTTTCTGTACAGTATAGCAGTTTGGACGTTCCGCTATTGAACTCGACAATATATTTGGTAATGTCGAGTTGAATAATCGTGGAAAGCGCGGTGTGCGCGTCCCGCTTCATTGCGCTTTCAGCACGATCACGCCGACCGCCGTCGCCCCTATCCGGTTGCGCGGCGCAGAGTTCACGCGCAGTCTGAAGTGGACGGCTGCCAAGCCGGCATGGTCGCCGAAAAAGGCACCGGTCGCCTCGTACAGCTCTTCGAACTTGGCGCCGTTGGGCACGATGCAGTTGGCCGCGGACACCCTGTCCCCCGCACGCCAGACGCCGCTGCATTCCGGCGCCGTGTCGGCGCCCGACTTGGTGGCCCGCAAGTGGTCGTTTTCGGACGCCGCGCGCACCGGTATCGCGAACTGCCGCACCTCCCCGTCGATGGCGAGGTCGAAGCGCAGCACGCCCTTGATCAGCGGCTGCGTCTGCAGTTCGAGGCGGGCGTTGGCCACCCTGCCCGGCACGATATTGCCATCGCCGCCCAGGCCGCCGTCGAAGGTCGCCATCGTGGCCGCGTGCTGGGCGTAATCGATGCGTTCGCGGGTGAAGACCTTGAAGCGCTCATCGCCCGGCTTGCTGGCCATCCCCTGCTTCTGCACGGCGGCCATCATGCGCCGTATCATGAAATCCTGCAGCACCGGCCGCAGCGCAGCGGGCACGTATTTGTTGGCTTTCGCTTGCCGCACGTGCGCTTCCTGGCCGACGAAGACGTGCCTGAGCGCTGTCCGGCCCCACCACAATTCGCCGGCAATGCCGGTGCTGCCCTTTTCCAGCCAGTTGCCCGGCTGGTAGGTCGGCGCGTCCGCCGGACCCGGGCTGGTAGCGTCGCCGGGGCGAATCGCGACCAGCGTGCCCTTGCCGAATGCGGCCATTTTCTCGCCGTTGCGTCCCGCCAATTGTCCGTCGATCCAGGCCCCCACCACGGTCTGGTGACAGGCCACGCTGTCGGCACCGGGCGGCGACCAGCGCACCACGGCGACCGGGTCCTCCACGCAGGTCGACAGCGTTTCCGGTCCGGCCAGCGCGGTACCGGCGCTTGTACTCAGCAGCAATAGTGGGAGCAGACGTCTCATTGGCAAGGGGATCATTTGAAAGACTCAACTATATCGGGGCCGCGCACAATTGGCGCGCGTTTGCAGACGCGGCGGTCGTACGGGACAATGAGGCCGACGACATAGCGACCATGAGGAGAATGCATGAGCATCACCGTAAAGAATACGACGCCCGACACCACCCGCGTCACCCTGTTCGGCGAACTGCAGGACGGCACCTTCGAAGCCAAGATCATGGGCGAGACGGACGTGCCCTACACCCGCTACTGGGACAACGAAGTCGAGCAGCGCATGATCTACATCGAGCCCGATCCCGACCAGTTGAAGGCCATCCTGGCCGCCCTCAACGAGCGCCGCCTGAGCATCGAACAGTTGACGGAATTCGGCAGCGCCGGCGGCGGCACCTCGGAAATCCCGGTCTGACAGCTATCAAGGAGAGCGCATGAGTACCACGAACAATACGGGCAGCGGCGAGTCGGTGACGATCGGCGTCGGCAACGCCACCAGCGGCGAGCAGGGATCGACGCCCACCCATGAAACGATGGCGGAAACCGGCGGCAGCGGCGGCGATGCGCTGACCCTGCCGAAGGACCTCGAGGCCGCGCGGCGTGCGCCGGTAGCGGATGAGGCGCTGCAGCGCCAGCGGCAAGGCGCGGGTGCGGAACCCGAAGGTGCCGGCAGCGATGCCACCGCCATCGGCCGCGGCGCGCAGGACACGCGCAGCGAACAGGCCAGTCCGGGATCGACCGGCCTGGGTACGCCGGAAACCGGCGCCAACCAGGATGAGCGCGACCTGGCGCCGCCGCGCAAGGCCTAAGTCAACCGGCTTCGTTCACGCGCCCGCCATGCGCCGGCAAGCGTCCGCGCAGGCGCGGCAAGCCTGGGCGCAGGCCTGGCAATGGTCCATCGGGTGCTTGCCGCATTCCTCGGCGCAGGCCGTGCAGATATCCGCGCACAGGCGGCACATCTGCTGGGCGAAGTCGCTGCCGCGCGCCATGAAGGCGGCGGCGGTGCGGCAGACCTGGGCGCAATCCATGTCGAGGGCGATGCAGCGTGCCATCATCTTGACATCTTCTTCCCGCAGGCAGGCCGTGCTGCAATTGTCGCAGGCGGCGGCGCAGGCGTAGCAGGCGTCGATACAGGCTTTGAACTGGTCTTGCGTCATGGTCTTCTCCGGTCGGATGAGGGATGACGCCAGATTAGCACACTCCCATTTGTACAAATGGGACGTTAGGGCCGGGCAACGCGGCAAGCCGAACAGGCGCCGCCCCGCCCTTCGCGATTCACGCTTCGGTGGACAGGACGGGGCTTGCCGCGAGGCGGTGCCAGTTGCGCCAGGAGACCAGCGCATTGATCCAGAAGCCGGCATACAGCGCGGCGGTCAGGTACAGGCCGCGGCTGGCGTACAACGGCACGGCAATGGTGTTCACGAGCAGCCAGAAGCCCCAGTTCTCGACGCGGCGCCGCATCATGAGCACCTGGCCGATGATCGAGAACACCAGCACGGTCGAGTCCGGGAAAGGCGCGTAGGCGTCGGTGGTGGCGTGCAGCATGGCGCCATAGGCCGCGGTGGCGACGATGCCGCCGATGACGGTCGGCAGGATGCCGGCGCGGCCGGCGCGCGTGATCGGCAGCGGCTTGCCGTGGGCGCCGCGCAGCCACATCCACCAGCCGTACACACCGGTGGCGACGAAGAAGACCTGCAGCGCCACGTCGGCGTACAGGCGGTTCTGCATGAACAGTGCGCCGAACAGCGTGCAGCCGACGATACCGGTCCACCAGGTGTGGACGTTGTTACGGCCGGCCAGCACGATGGCCAGGGCGGTGAAGATATTGGCCGCGATTTCCAGCGGTCCGATCATGATGCACAGCCCTGCCCGTCCCGCTTCATCGTCGCTCCTCATGCAAGAAGCGTGTACTGTAAGCGACCGCGACTCTCTATTGCAAGAGAGGAAGTTACCTTTTTACAATTCGATGGTCTTGTGCTCGCTGTCCAGGTCCGGCTTGTTGCCGGTGATGGCCGCCTTGGCCATCGCGAACAGCTGGACCATCTTGCTGTCGTGGTTGTCCCAGTACTCGGCCGTGTGCGGATCGACGCGGATCAGGACGGCGTGTTCGTCGTCCGGGCCGGCCGGGAACCAGGCCTGGGCGCCGGCGTTCCACTTGCTGCGGATCAGTTCACGGTCGACCACGCGCTCGGCGGTGCCGCTGACCGAAACGTACAGGCTGTCGTCCGGCTGGGCGAAGGCCAGGTTCACCAGCGGGCGGTGGCCGATGCATTCCCACAGGCTGGTGAGCGTGGACGTGAAGAACCAGATGCCGCCCTGGCTGTCGACGTCTTCCTTGGTCATGGGCTGGCTGAGCAGGTGGCCGTGCGCGTCCTGCCAGGTGAACATCGGGAAGCGGACGTCCCGGATCTTGGCCGCCAGTGCGGAGACTTTGTCGCTGTCGTGAGTGCTCATGATGATTTCCTTTGCTGTCTCGTATGGTCGAGCTCCGATTGTGCCCGTGCGCGGCTTGGGCCGTCCGTGCGGCGGCGAACCATGGCGGGAAACCTACGGTGTGGCCGGATACCTGCCCGGCATGCGCCCGTTCAGCGGCGCATGTGACACAGCTTGATGCCGTGCGCCGGCAGCTTGAAGACAATTTTTGAGCCGAGTCAACCATGCCGGAAAGCGGGAAAAACGCCGGTTTCCGCAGCAATATAATGAGTTCCATGCGCTCGACCGTCGTGCGCAACGCCGCCAACGAGTATGGAGCAGCCCGACATGATCCGCCACGACCGTCATGCACCACCCCGGGCCAACGGATGAAACATGGGCGCACAACACTCCGCCGGCATGCCGCTGTCCGCGCCGGACGACCGACAGCGTCTGGTCGTCCATCTCGTCGAGGCGCTCGATAGCGCCAACATGGAAAACGGCCTGCTCAACCTGATCAGGCATTTGCCTCCTGAACGCTACCGCCACACCATCGTCTGCCTGCACGACCGCGGCGCGGACCAGGCCGGCATCCGCGCGCATGGCGTCGACGTCGTCAACCTGCACAAGGGCGAAGGCCGCGACCTGCTGCACCACCTGCGCCTGTTCCGCACACTGCGCCGGCTCCGGCCCGACCTGATCCACACCCGCAACCGCGCCGGCCTCAAGGCGCTGGTGGTGGCCACGCTCGCCGGGGTGCCGCTGCGCGTGCATGCGGAACACGGGCGCCAGCCGGGCGATGTCGACCGCGGCCGCATCGGCGGGCGCCTGCTGCGCTGGCTGCTGTGTCCGCTCATCGATCATTTCATCGCCGTCAACAGCGACCTGGAACACTGGCTGGTGGAGTCAGTCGGCGCCGAGCCGGCGCGCGTCTCCCAGATCGCCAACGGGGTCGACAGCGTGCAATTCCATCCGCGCCTCGGACCGGCGGCGGCGGTCGGACCGCCCGGCTTCATGCACGACAACGCCTTCGTGATCGGCAGCGTCGGCCGCATGGACGAGAACGCCAACCACGCGACGCTGGTCGAAGCCTTCCTGCGCCTGATCGCCTCGCCGCATCCGGCGCATGCCCGGCTGCGCCTCCTGATCGTCGGCGACGGCCCGGAACGCGCCGAATGCCAGGCACTGCTGAACCGCGCCGGCGCCGCCCAGCGTGCGTGGCTGCCCGGCGCCCGCGCCGACCTGCCGCAGTTGATGCGCGCGATGGACCTGTTCGTGCTCCCTTCGCTGCTCGAGGACCGTTTGAACGCCATCCTCGAAGCGATGGCGAGCGGCCTGCCCGTGGTCGCCACCTCCGTGGGCGTGAATACCGAGCTCGTGCATCCCGGCTTCACCGGCATCCTGGTGCCGCCGCTGTCGCCCGAACTGCTGGCCTCGGCCATCGCCGACTATTGCCGCATTCCCGAAATGGCCGTGCGTCACGGGGTGCGCGCGCGCAGCCAGGTCATCGCGCGCCACAACATGCCGGCCATGGCGCGCGACTACCTCGCCGTCTATGACACCCTGGTGCGCGCCGAGCAGGGCAGCGCCAGCCAGGAGAGCGACGTCGACGACTTGCGGCGGGAGCCTTGATGCGGGTGCTGCACCTGCTCGACCCGGCCGTCCTGTGCGCGACCGATTACCGGCGCCGAACGCTGGCCCTGGTCGACCATCTGCGTGCGCAGGGCGTACATACCGTACACCTGGCTGGCCCCGACAGGATCGCCGATGCGGCGCCGCTGCCCGACCAGGTGGACGGGCGGCAGGTGTATCGCACCGCCCTGCCCGCTTGTCCTGGCTGGCTGCCGCGATCCTGCGCGGCAGCCCTGCCGCCGGTCGTGCTGGCCCTGCGCCTGCGCCAGTTGTTGCGCTGGACGCGGCCGGACCTGATCCACGCGCATGCCGCGTCCTCGTCCACCGTGCTGGCCGCGCTGGGCATGCTGCCGCTGGCGGGGCGCCGGCGCGTGCCGCTGGTCGCGGAAGCGGAGCGCCGCGGCGCGGGGCGGCGCCCGCCTGCCTGGGAACGGTGGGCCCTGGCCCGCGCCGGTGCGCTGGCCGCGCCCAGCCTGGAAATGCGTGCGCTGCTGCGCAGCAGCCGGGTCGGGTGCCGTCGCATCGCCGTGATCCCGCCCCCCAGCGACCTGGCCGGCACGCCCTGCCTGGACCGCAGGCCGAAGGGTCTCGAGGGCGCGCCGCTGCTGGCCTATGCCGGCCGCCTGGCGCGCGACGATGGCATCGACCTGCTGCTGGCCGTGCTGTCCACCCTGCGCAAGCGCCATCCGGCGCTGCGGCTGGTGGTGGCCGGCGGCGGCCTGCGCGAGGATGAACTGGCCGAGCGCATCGGCGCCTCGAATGCGCGCGGTTACGTGGTCATGACCGGGACCTTGTCTTCACAACGTGCGGCGGACGTGTTGCCGCGTGCCGATATCGCCGTGTTTCCGGCGCTGCCGGGCGGTGCGGCGGAACTGGTGCCGTCGCGCCACCTGCTCAACGCCATGGCCCAGGGCTGCGCGATCGTCGCCTCGGACATCGCCTGCCACCGTGAGCTGCTGGTCCATGGACACAGTGCGATGCTGTTCCGCGCCGGGAGCCGCAGCGAACTCGGTGCGACACTGCTGCGCCTGCTCGACCAGCCCGAACGCCAGCGCGCCCTGGGCCGCGAAGCGGCGGCGCGCGCGGCAGCCGAGCACAGCTGGTCGATGACGGCCACGCGCTACCGGCGCCTGTACGAGCAGGTGCTCGCAGGTCAGCGCTGAGGTCAATCCCCAGCTGTCCCCAAATCGTCTATAGTGATGCCTCTTTACAAATTAAAACGGGGCTCACGAACCGTCGCGCGCCCCCACCACCAAATGAAATTCGATGTTGTGATTGTCGGCAGCGGCCTCGCAGGCCTCTCCGTCGCCCTGCACCTGGCCCAGACCCGCAAGGTCGCCATCATTTCGAAACGCGAGCTGCTCGACGGCGCCAGCAACTGGGCCCAGGGCGGGATCGCCGCCGTGCTCGATTCCGG
>Ga0265798_10000883_pt1 | contig 48091 bp, 43 predicted proteins | sample P3T30metagenome_FD_192430 | JGI IMG/M metagenome (GOLD analysis project Ga0265798, IMG submission 192430) | Plant litter microbial communities from East Loma Ridge, Irvine, California - P3 T30 | ecosystem: Environmental > Terrestrial > Plant litter > Unclassified | place: USA: California...
CATGGGTTGGCCGCTTAATCTCTCAGTCATTTGGCGCCAGGCGCCGCGTTTCTTTAAGGGTCTTACCGGCTACACCTACAGTGAAGGAACCGGGCCCCTAGAAAAGAGCGCTGCTTTATACCAGAAAGCCTGGCGCGCAACAACAGGCAATGCACTCTACAGCAATCGGGCAAGCCTTGCGCGACGGCTGAATCAAGCGATGCGGGGCGCGCTGGCAAAAAGACCGCTCGTCGCTCTGCAGCGATTGTTCTGCGCCAGCACATGGTCTAGGGTTAGTCCCTCACCAGACTGCGCCGGCAGATGGGGCCCTTTCTGAACAGGAATTTCGCCATGCGCCTTGCTGCACTCCCCTTTTTGCTTGTCCCGCTGTTGCTCCCGATTGCCGCTCAGGCGTCGAGCCTTGCGGTCTGCACCGAAGCCAGCCCCGAAGGCTTCGACGTAGTGCAATACAACTCGCTGACCACCACCAATGCCTCGGCCGATGTGCTGATGAACCGCCTCGTGGATTTCGATGCCCAGAGCGGCAAGCTGGTGCCGAGCCTGGCGCAAAGCTGGACCGTCTCCGAGGACGGCCTGACCTACACCTTCACGCTGCGCCCGGGTGTGAAGTTCCACACCACGGATTACTTCAAGCCCACCCGTGAACTGACGGCCGACGATGTGCTGTTCAGCTTCCAGCGCATGCTCGATCCGCAAAACCCATGGCACAAGGTCGCTCAGAGCGGCTTCCCGCATGCGCAGTCCATGCAGTTGCCTGCGCTGATCAAGGCCATCGATGCGCCTGACGCTCACACGGTGAGGTTCACCCTCAACCGTGCCGACTCGACGTTCCTCGCCACACTGAGCATGGGTTTTGCCTCGATCTATTCGGCTGAATACACCGCGCAATTGCTGAAGGCGGGCACGCCCGAGAAACTGAACAGCCAGCCCATCGGCACAGGACCGTTCGTATTCAAACGCTTCCAGAAAGACGCCGTGGTGCGTTACGAAGCGTTCGACGATTACTTCGCAGGCAAGTCCGGTATCGACACGCTGGTGTACGCCATCACGCCGGACGCCAACGTGCGGCTGCAGAAGATCCGCCAGAATGAATGCCAGATCGCCCTTTCGCCCAAGCCTCTCGATATCCAGGCCGCCAGCAAGGACGCTTCGTTGAAGGTCGAGAAGACCGAAGCATTCATGACCGCGTTCGTGGCGATCAACAGCCAGCATCCGCCATTCGACAAGCCGGAAGTCCGTCAGGCCGTGAACCTGGCTTTCGATAAGGCCAACTACCTCAAGGCTGTCTTTGAAGGCACGGCCGAAACTGCCAAGGGGCCTTATCCACCCAACACCTGGAGTTTCGCCAAGGACCTGCCCGGCTACCCTCACGACGTCGCCAAAGCCAAGGCGCTGTTGGCCAAGGCCGGTTTGAAGGATGGCTTCAAGACTACCCTCTGGACACGTCCGTCCGGGAGCCTGCTGAACCCGAACCCGAGCCTGGGTGCGCAATTGCTGCAGGCTGATCTGAAGCAGATTGGCATTGATGCAGAAATCAGGGTCATCGAGTGGGGCGAGCTGATTCGTCGCGCCAAGGCGGGCGAGCATGATCTGCTGTTCATGGGCTGGGCGGGTGACAATGGCGACCCGGATAACTTCCTGACGCCGCAGTTTTCCTGCGCAGCCGTGCAGTCGGGCACCAACTTCGCCCGCTATTGCGACAAGACGCTGGACACGCTGATCAGCGACGGCAAATCCACCAGCGATCAGGCCGCCCGCAGCAAGCTCTACCATCAGGCACAGACGCAGATCCAGCAACAGGCGCTGTGGATCCCCCTCGCCCACCCGACCGCCGCCGCACTGGTGCGCAAGGACGTGACGGGCTATCAGGTCAGCCCGTTCGGCCGGCAGGACTTCTACAAGGTTCAGGTGAAGTAGCTCTTTCGCAGTTGATCGCGCCCATGCTCCGCGTGGGCGCGCAACACGCGCTACATCAACCCCCGCTCCACCATCGATAACGGCTCGCCGTCGCCCACGATCACGTGGTCGAGCACCTGAACATCCACCAGCAGCAAGGCCTCCTTCAGGCGCCTTGTCAGGTCGATGTCGGAACGACTGGGGTCAGTGATGCCCGAAGGATGGTTGTGGCACAGGATCAGGCTGGCGGCGTTGTGGGCCATGGCGCGCTTTACCACCTGCCGGGGATGTACGTACGCCGAGTTGATTGTGCCGCGAAACAGTATCTCGAAGGTCATGACCCGATGCTTGTTGTCCAGAAACAGGCAGCCAAACACTTCGTGCGGCTCGTGGCGCAGCAATGCCTTGAGGTAGTTGCGGACCTGAAGAGGACTTTCCAGCGCCGAATCACGACGCAACGATTCGGCCATGTGCCGACGCGCCATTTCCATGACCGCCTGTAACTGAGCGAACTTTGCAGGCCCCAGACCCAGTTGTCCGGTGAATTCGTCCAGATTCGCATCCAGTAACGGTCTCAGCCCGCCAAACTGATTCAACAAGTGACGAGCCAGGTCTACAGCGCTTTTTCCGGCCACTCCCGTGCGCAAAAAGATCGCCAGCAATTCGGCGTCCGACAGGCTGTCTGCTCCCAGTTCCAACAAACGTTCCCGTGGGCGTTCGGCCGTGGGCCAACTGCGAATACTCATAGCACTTCCCTGTGGTTGAGCACCTGTTCCGGTGCGGTCGCTGTGCTATCTTAGCCCATCTTTTTTACGCGACGATCTGGCCTGGGGAGGCGTCCTGGCCGTCGCGTCAACACTTGACCAAAAAGGCAGGCCTATGCAGCGGCTGTATCGAAAACGCATCGTTCTGGGCGTCGGCGGCGGCATTGCCGCTTACAAGAGCGCCGAGCTGGTTCGCCGGTTGCGCGACCAGGGTGCGGAAGTCCGTGTCGTCATGACGCGGGGCGGGGCCGAGTTCATAACCCCCCTGACCATGCAGGCGCTTTCCGGCCACCCTGTGCACCTGGACCTTCTGGACCCTGCCGCCGAAGCGGCGATGGGGCATATCGAGCTGGCCAAATGGGCAGACCTGATTCTCATCGCGCCCGCGACCGCCGACCTGATCGCACGCCTGGCACAGGGCATCGCCAATGACCTACTGACCACCGTCGTGCTGGCAACGGATGCGACCGTCGCCATCGCTCCGGCGATGAACCAGGCCATGTGGCGCGATGCGTCGGTACAGGCCAACACCCGCCTGCTGGAAGAGCGTGATTTCCGCGTATTCGGTCCCGCTTCCGGTAGCCAGGCCTGCGGCGATGTGGGCTTCGGACGTATGCTTGAACCCAATGATATGGCGCAATGTGCGGCCGATTGTTTCCAGCGCCTGAGCCTGACCGGCAAGCATGTACTGATTACCGCAGGACCGACCCAGGAAAACATCGACCCGGTGCGCTACATCACCAACCACAGCTCCGGCAAAATGGGTTTCGCCCTCGCTGAAGCGGCTGTGGAAGCCGGTGCGCGCGTCACGCTGATCACCGGCCCCGTGAACCTGCCGACACCGGATCGCGTTTCGCGCATCGACGTGGTCAGCGCCCGCGACATGCTGGCAGCCTGCGAAGCGGCGATTCCCTGCGACCTGTTCATCGCTTCGGCTGCGGTTGCGGACTACCGCCCGGAAGTCATCGCGCCCCACAAACTCAAGAAAGATCCTACGAACGGCGACGGCCTTTTGCTGCAGATGGTCCGCAACCCGGACATTCTGGCCACCATCGCCACCCGCCCGGATCGTCCGTTCAGTGTCGGTTTTGCCGCCGAGACCGAGCATCTTCTCGACTATGCTGCACGCAAGCTCAAGGACAAGAATCTCGACCTGATCGTCGCCAATGACGTGGCCAACCCCAGCATTGGCTTCAACAGTGAAGAGAACGCCTGCAGCGTGATCGACCGAGCGTTGCACGCAACGCTTTTCGCCCAGACCAGCAAGGCCAAGATTGCCCGCCAGCTGATCACTTTTATCGCCGACCGCATGAATCAGGTTTAACTACGAATGCACGCTCTACAAGCCAAGATCCTCGACCCTCGCATTGGCAACGAATTTCCGCTTCCGGCCTACGCCACTGTCGGCTCCGCCGGCCTGGACCTGCGCGCCATGCTCAAGCAGGACACTGTCCTGGAGCCGGGCCAGACCTTGCTGATCCCGACCGGCCTGTCGATCTACATCGGCGACCCGGGCCTTGCCGCGATGATCCTTCCCCGCTCGGGCCTTGGCCACAAACACGGCATCGTGCTGGGCAATCTGGTGGGCCTGATCGACTCCGATTATCAGGGCGAGCTGATGGTGTCCTGCTGGAACCGTGGCCAGACTGCATTCACCATTTCGATTGGCGAGCGTATCGCGCAACTGGTGCTGGTGCCTGTGGTACAGGCGCACTTCGAACTGGTTGAAGAGTTCGATGAAAGCCAGCGTGGCGCGGGCGGCTTCGGGCACTCCGGCAGTCACTGATCGCCGACTGAAGCGTCGCACCGGTTCAAGGGATGAAGCGTGGGGAGAGGTCGTTGAAAGGCAGTCAGAACAGTCCGTCAAAACAACCCGTATCGGCCGCCTACCCGCTGCCCGCCGCGAACATGCAATCGCTTTCCCCAGGGCTGATTCCCGCAGCTGCGGGGCTGGTTATCGCGCTGGTCGTCGCATGGCTGGGGGTTTCCAACAGCCCGCAGGAGCAGGACCGCCTGGCCCAGGCCTGGGGCAACAGTCAGGCGCAGGCGGTCAATCTGGCGCTCAGGCAAATCAGTGCCGACACCCAGGCAGCTGCTTCCGCTCCGCAACTGGTCCAGGCCCTGCAAGGCAACGACGCTACTGCGTTGATCGCGGCGCAGGATCGCCTGACGCGCTGGGACGGTCTGGCGGGCGCGCGCCTCAGCCCCAAAGGCCTTGCCGACGTGGACCCGACCGGGCCACTGCCTGTGACCTATGCCACCCTCGACATGCTGAACAAGGCTGCGCGAGGCGAAACGGTTGCCCCCGAGGCGCGCAAGACCGGCGACCGCTGGCTGATCTACAGCGCAGCGCCTGTGCGCTCCGATCCTGGACAGCCGGTCAGTGGAACCCTGCTGCTGGCCTTCGATCCGCAACGCCTGATCAACGCCTTGCCGGTGATTGAAGAGGATGCCGGGCGGGTTGTGCTGAGTCAGCAGTTCGGCAACGGGCCGGCACAGATTTTCCTTGAGCGAGGCCAGGCAGACGGTGGCAGGTCATTGACTTTCGACACAGGCTATCCGGGCTGGAAGCTTGAGTTCACGCCTGGCCCGGCTTCAAAAAATTCGTCCCCGATTCTGTTTCTGTTACTGGCTGCCATCATCGCCGCAGCGGGCGTAATCCTTGGGATGTACCGCAATGAGAGGGCTTTGCAGCGGCTCATTTGCGCTGACGCTCGTCAACTGGATCAGTTGCTTCAAGAACTCTCGAGCGGAAAAGCCGTCAAACCGTTCGGTTTGAGCCTCCCTGCCCTTGGCGGCCTGGCTCAGGCTCTGGCTCGTGTTTCACTCCGTGGACAATCCCAGGCATCACCTGCTCTGGCCACGAACAGGGAAACCGGCGCACATATGACGACAGGCAGCGAGTCGACCCCCATCGCTGCTCATGGCACCGATTGGACGGACCCGCTGTTTCAAGATACCGATATTCTCGATATCGACCTTCTCGACGAAAACCAGGACTTCCTGAGATCGGAGCACCCCATCGCTATGAACAGCCCAGCATCCGTGGCACCCAAACTCCCTGATACCATTTTTCGCGCCTACGACATCCGTGGCGTGGTCGGGGACACCCTCAGCGCTGAGACCGCCTACTGGATCGGCCGCGCCATTGGCTCCGAGAGCCTGGCGCAGAACGAACCCAATGTCAGCGTTGGCCGCGATGGCCGCCTTTCCGGCCCCGAGCTGGTTGAACAACTGATTCAAGGCCTGCACGACAGCGGCTGCCACGTCAGCGACGTCGGCCTGGTGCCGACACCTGCGCTCTACTACGCAGCCAACGTGCTGGCAGGCAAGACCGGCGTCATGCTGACCGGCAGCCACAACCCGAAGGACTACAACGGCTTCAAGATCGTGATCGCGGGCGACACCCTGGCCAACGAGCAGATCCAGGCGCTGCACGAGCGCATCAAGACCAACAACCTGACCTCGCAGAAAGGCAGCGTTACCAAGGTCAACATCCTCGATCGCTATTTCAAGCAGATCAAGGACGACATCGTCATGGCGCGCAAGCTCAAGGTCGTGGTCGACTGCGGCAACGGCGCAGCGGGCGTGATCGCTCCGCAACTGATCGAAGCGCTGGGTTGCGAAGTGATTTCCCTGTTCGCGGAAGTCGACGGTAACTTCCCGAATCACCACCCGGATCCGGGCAAGCTGGAAAACCTTCAGGACCTGATCGCCAAGGTCAACGAGACTGGCGCCGATCTGGGCCTGGCTTTCGACGGTGACGGCGACCGTGTCGGCGTCGTGACCAACAAGGGTAACGTGGTCTATCCGGACCGCCTGCTGATGCTGTTCGCGCTGGATGTGCTCAAGCGCAATCCGGGTGCCGACATCATTTTCGACGTCAAATGCACACGCCGACTGACGCCGCTGATCAGCGAACACGGTGGCCGTCCGGTCATGTGGAAAACCGGTCACTCGCTGATCAAGAAAGAAATGAAGAAAAGCGGTGCCCTGCTCGCTGGCGAAATGAGCGGCCACATCTTCTTCAAGGAGCGCTGGTTCGGTTTCGACGACGGTATCTACAGTGCGGCACGCCTGCTGGAGATTCTCAGCCAGGAGTCGACCTCCGCCGAAGACCTGTTCGAGACCTTCCCGAACGACATTTCGACGCCTGAGATCAACATCAAGGTGACGGACGTCACGAAGTTCAGCATCATCGAAGCCCTTGAAAAAGACGCCCAGTGGGGCGACGCCAAACTGACCAGCATCGACGGAGTCCGCGTAGACTATCCGAAAGGCTGGGGCCTGGTTCGCGCGTCAAACACCACCCCGGTTCTGGTGCTGCGCTTCGAAGCCGAAACCGAGGCCGAACTGCAGCGCATCAAGGATGTGTTCCACGCCGAGCTCAAGAAAGTTGCGCCGGACCTCGATCTTCCTTTTTGATTGCTTTCCCATTTGACTGGAGCCCTGAATGACCCTCGAACGTGATGCCGCCTCTAATGTAGCCAAGGTCCTTTCCGAAGCGCTGCCTTACATTCGCCGCTTTGTCGGCAAGACGCTGGTTATCAAGTACGGCGGCAACGCCATGGAAAGCGACGAGCTGAAAACTGGCTTCGCTCGCGACATCGTGTTGATGAAAGCAGTGGGCATCAACCCGGTGGTCGTCCATGGCGGAGGGCCTCAGATCGGTGATCTGCTCAAGCGCCTGTCGATCGAAAGCCACTTCATCGATGGCATGCGCGTCACTGATGCCCAGACCATGGACGTTGTGGAAATGGTTCTGGGCGGCCAGGTCAACAAGGACATCGTCAATCTGATCAACCGTCATGGCGGCAGCGCCATCGGCCTGACCGGCAAGGACGCGGAGCTGATTCGTGCGAAGAAGCTGACCGTCACCCGTCAGACGCCGGAAATGACCAAGCCTGAAATCATCGACATTGGCCATGTGGGCGAAGTGGTCGGCATCAATACCGATCTGCTCAACATGCTGGTCAAAGGCGATTTCATCCCGGTCATCGCGCCTATCGGCGTGGGTGCCGACGGTGAGTCCTACAACATCAACGCCGACCTGGTCGCGGGCAAGGTTGCCGAGGCCCTCAAGGCCGAGAAACTGATGCTGCTGACCAACATTGCCGGCCTGATGGACAAGCAGGGCCAGGTCCTGACGGGCCTGACCACCGAGCAGGTGAACACGCTGATTGCCGACGGCACGATCTACGGCGGCATGCTGCCAAAGATCAAATGTGCGCTGGAAGCCGTGCAGGGTGGCGTGACCACTTCGCACATCATCGACGGGCGCGTTCCGAACGCGGTGTTGCTGGAAATCTTCACCGACACCGGTGTAGGCACCCTGATCAGTAACCGCAAGCGCTACTGATCACATCGCCTCAGCTACAAAAAAGGCCCCGCCAGCAAACGCTGACGGGGCCTTTGTTTTTTCTGCGACTCAGCGGGTCAGTTGCTGCACGCGCACTCTGTCTGCTGCAAAGTCTGCCTCGGCCCTGGTGCGTGCGGCCTGATAGCCTGCGATGTCGGCCTGCAATTTCTGCTGCTGGCTGCGCAGGTCATCCAGTTGCTCGATGATCGCTTGCGGAACCGGACGCCCTGCCCGCTCCTGATCAGCGGCCTGGCCTTGAAGAGAACGCTGTTGATTGGCAAGACCCTGAATATTGCCCTGGGCAACATCGATCAGGGTATCCAGCTCGGCCAGCTTGCGGGTTTTTACCCGGTCCACTTCTTCGACGCTGCCGTACAAGCTGAGAAGTTTCGCGTTGGCCTCGGCCTGAACCCTGGCGGCTTCGGCCTGACGAATCTGTTCGGCAGTGGGCGCTGGCGGGATCACCTGCACCACACGGCCCCGGGCGTTGAGCACTTCGTAGCCTCTGGCGACGTATTCGGCCGGCACACCCAGACGGTCGATGACCGTGACGCCGCGACTGTCGATGTACCGGTAAAGCCGCACCTCGGGAACGTCGGCAGCCTGCACGACAGTGCTCGCGACCGACAGCCACAGCGTCAACGCGCCCGATCCGCGTACAAGCCTCTGCAATGCGCCTGACGGGCATCGCTTCTGCGCCCGCCAGACAGGCATGTCAGATACCGTACTGTGCGCGGTAGGCTTCGACAGCGGGCAAGTGCTGCTTGAGCTGAGGATCGTCAGCGAGGAATTCCAGTACCTGATTCAACGACACGATGCTAACCACCGGAATGCCGAAGTCGCGCTCGACTTCCTGAATGGCCGACAATTCGCCGTTGCCACGTTCCTGCCGGTTGAGCGCGATCAGCACGCCCGCTGCCTTGGCGTCCTGCGCACTGATGATCTGCATGACTTCACGAATGGCGGTACCGGCCGTGATCACGTCGTCGATGATCAGAACATCACCAGCCAGCGGTGCGCCGACCAGACTGCCACCCTCGCCGTGCGCCTTGGCTTCCTTGCGGTTGAAGCACCAGGGCAGATCACGATCATGATGCTCGGCCAACGCCACAGCCGTAGCGGCTGCCAGCGGGATACCCTTGTAGGCCGGCCCGAACAGAACATCGAAGGAAATGCCGCTCTCGACCACCGCTGCAGCGTAGAAACGTCCGAGCTGCGCCAGGGCCGAGCCGCTGTTGAACAGACCGGCATTGAAGAAGTAAGGGCTGGTGCGTCCAGACTTGAGCGTGAACTCACCGAAGCGCAGCACGCCGCGATCTATGGCAAAACGAATGAAATCGCGTTGATACGCCTGCATAAAAAAAGCCTCGAAAGCACGGATTTAGCTAATTGGGTAGAGCTCGGGTATCATACACGCACGTGATTTTTGGGGCCATTTATGCGGATCATCAGTGTGAACGTAAATGGCATTCAAGCTGCGGTCGAGCGCGGGTTGCTCAGCTGGCTGCAAGCTCAGAATGCCGACGTCATCTGCTTACAGGACACCCGCGCCTCCGCCTTTGAACTGGATGATCCAGCTTTTCAGCTGGATGGCTACTTCCTCTATGCCTGCGAAGCTGAAGTCCCCGCTCAGGGTGGCGTGGCGCTTTATTCGCGGTTGCAACCGAAGGCGGTGATCAGCGGCCTCGGCTTCGAGACAGCCGACCGCTACGGGCGTTACCTGCAAGCCGATTTCGACAAAGTCAGTATTGCAACCCTTCTCTTCCCTTCCGGGATGAACGGGGATGAAGACCTGAATCAGAAATTCAAGCTCATGGACGACTTCGGCAAGTACATGGACAAGCAGCGCCGCAAGCGCCGCGAATACATCTACTGCGGTTCGCTCTATGTGGCGCAGCAGAAGCTCGACATCAAGAACTGGCGCGACAGCCAGCAGTCTCCCGGCTTCTTGGCACCCGAGCGCGCCTGGATGGACGAGATCGTGGGCACCATGGGTTATGTCGATGCCCTGCGTGAAGTCAGTCGCGAAGGCGACCAGTACAGCTGGTGGCCGGATAACGAACAGGCCGAGATGCTGAATCTGGGCTGGCGTTTCGACTACCAGATCCTGACCCCAGGTCTGCGCCGTTTCGTGCGTAGCGCCCGTCTGCCCCGCCAGCCGCGCTTCTCGCAGCACGCGCCGCTGATTGTGGATTACGACTGGACCCTGACGATCTGATCGTCACGCGACACCCGAACACGAAAAAGCCGACTTGATCTCGGCTTTTTGTGCTGCCTGCGATTTTGCCTACTTCAGCAGACGCCAGGTGAACGGGTAGCGATAATCCACCCCTTCATTGGCCTTCACGCCAGCAATGATCGTCAGCACCAGCGCACCAAGCCCCACCAGCATCAACAATGCAAAGCCGATCACTACGACCATCAGCAGTATGCTGATCGTGGCCGCAATCGCGACCGTGATCTGAAAATTGAGCGCTTCCTTGCCCTGCGCATCGATAAACGGGTCACTTTCCTTCTTCATCTGCCAAAGGATCAACGGCCCCAGCAGATTGCCGAACGGAAAGAGCATCCCGAAGAACGCTGACAAGTGACAGAACATCGCCCATTGACGGGCGCTTTGAGCCGGTTTCTGCACAGGATGCTGGCTGTCACTCATGGTCACGCTCCAGGATTATCAGTCGGCCAGTGCGGCGCGCTGCAATTCGAACAGTTCGGTCATGCCCTTCTGCGCCAGTGCCAGCATCGCGTTCAGCTCTTCAGGCTGGAACGGCGCGCCTTCGGCGGTGCCCTGCACCTCGATGAAACCACCTGCACTGGTCATGACCACGTTCAGGTCGGTCTCGGCAGCGGAGTCTTCCAGGTAGTCCAGATCGAGCACTGGCTCGCCCTGATACATGCCGACCGACACCGCAGCAATCATCTGCTTGAGTGGATCGCCGCCTTTCAGACCGCCACGCTTCTTGATCACTTTCAAGGCATCAGCCAGCGCAACCATCGCGCCGGTGATGGATGCGGTACGTGTACCACCGTCGGCCTGGATGACATCGCAATCGACGTACAGGGTGACATCGCCCAGCTTGGACATGTCCAGCGCAGCGCGCAGCGAACGACCGATCAGGCGCTGGATTTCCAGCGTACGGCCGCCCTGCTTGCCGCGGCTCGCTTCACGCTGGTTACGCTCGCCGGTGGCGCGCGGCAGCATGCCGTATTCGGCCGTCAACCAGCCCTGGCCCTGGCCTTTCAGGAAGCGCGGCACGCCATTCTCGACGCTGACGGTGCAGATCACCTTGGTGTCACCGAACTCAACCAGCACAGAACCCTCGGCGTGTTTGGTGTAGTTGCGGGTGATGCGGATCGAGCGGAGCTGATCGGCGGCGCGACCACTTGGACGTTTCATCTGGGATACCTGTACTGAGACGGAAAACTGCCGAGCATTATAGAGGCCATCGTCCGGACAGGGCATCTCTTAAAGTCGGCGCCGCCCGACCGCCAAGGCTGAAAGGCTCTGAAACGGGGCTTTGAGCCACTATTCGTGCAGGCAAAAAAAGTCTTGCACGGTTTGTCACACTGCCGGATTGGGAGCCTGCGCCGCACTGCGCTACAATCCTGCGCCTTTGCAGCCTGTCGGCTTTCACGACACCCACGGCAGCTGTCCGCCCCATGAGCGGACTCGACCGCCCGGACTGAATCAAGAGGTATTCCCATGGTGCACAGCATGACTGCCTTCGCCCGAGTAGAACGGGCCGGTGCCCAGGGCACACTGAGCTGGGAACTGCGCTCGGTCAATCATCGCTACCTTGAGCCCCATCTGCGCCTGCCCGAGTCATTCCGGGACCTGGAAGGCGGGATTCGCGAGGCGCTGCGCCAGGGTCTGTCGCGGGGCAAGGTCGAATGCACCTTGCGCTTTGTCGAAGAAACCGCAGGCAAGCCCCTGCAGGTTGATCGCGAGCGGGCCAGCCAGTTGATCGCCGCCGCGGAATCGGTTGCCAGCCTGATCAAGCAGCCCGCGCCGCTCAACCCGCTTGAAGTGCTGGCCTGGCCCGGTGTTCTGGTGGCCGATGCCAACGATCCGCAGGCCCTGAACAACGAAGCCCTGACGCTGTTCAACGAGGCACTCACCGAATTGAAGAACGGCCGCGGCCGCGAAGGCGCGGACCTGGGGAAACTTCTCGACGAACGGCTGACCTCCATCACTGAAGAAGTCGTCACCCTGCGCACCCTCGTGCCGCAGATGCTCGCCACCCAGCGCCAGAAAGTGCTGGATCGCTTCGCCGACATGAAGGCCGAGCTGGATCCGCAGCGTCTGGAGCAGGAAATGGTCCTGCTGGCGCAGAAAAGCGATGTCGCCGAAGAACTGGATCGCCTGAGCACCCACGTCACCGAAGTACGCCGCGTGCTCAAGACCGGCGGCCAGGCGGGTCGCCGCCTGGACTTCCTGATGCAGGAACTGAATCGCGAAGCCAACACACTGGGCTCCAAAGCCTTCGACCCACGCAGCACGCAAGCGGCCGTCAACCTGAAAGTGTTGATCGAGCAGATGCGTGAACAAGTGCAGAATATTGAGTAAGGCTGAACCTGACATGACCCACAAATCCGGCACCCTGTACATCATTTCCGCGCCCTCCGGCGCAGGCAAGACCAGTCTGGTCAATGCCCTGATCCAGGCTCAGCCGCAGATCCGCGTCTCGGTGTCGCACACCACCCGCGCCATGCGTCCGGGCGAGCAGGACGGGGTGAATTACCACTTCGTCGACCGTGCGGAATTCGCACGAATGATCGAACATGGCGACTTCCTGGAACAGGCCGAAGTCTTCGGCAACCAGTACGGCACTTCGCAAAGCCATCTGCAACAGACGCTGGATGAAGGCCACGACCTGATTCTGGAAATCGACTGGCAGGGCGCCCAGCAGGTTCGCGCACAGATGCCTCACGCCCGCTCGATCTTCATTCTGCCGCCCAGCCAGCAGGCCCTGCGTCAGCGCCTGACCAACCGCGGCCAGGACAGCGACGAGATTATCGAAAACCGGATGCGTGAGGCCGTCAGCGAGATGAGCCACTACATCGAGTACGAATACATCGTGGTCAACGATGATTTCGCCGGTGCACTGGAAGACCTGAAGTCCATCTTCCGTGCCAATCGCCTGACCCAGCAGCATCAGCAAGAGCAATACAGCGAGCTTTTTCAGCAATTGCTGGCTTGATCGGGACGTTTCAACGCGGCAGACTACAGGTCAGACAAAGACCGTTTGTGGCATGCCGCTTGCTGCTTGCAGCAGTCCGATTGTAAACTACCGAGTCCGCTCGCCCATCCGGGCACCGCGCATACGCATTTGCTACGAGGAATACCCATGGCCCGCGTGACCGTTGAAGACTGCCTAGAACACGTCGATAACCGCTTCGAGCTGGTCATGCTCGCTACCAAGCGTTCGCGTCAACTCGCCACCGGCGGCAAAGAGCCGAAGCTGGCGTGGGAAAACGACAAGCCTACCGTTGTGGCCCTGCGTGAAATCGCAGCCGGCCTGATGGATTATGCCGTTATTGCAGAAGCCGAAATCGTTGAAGATGAACCATTGTTCGCAGCGTTCGAGGACGAGTCCAACGAGGCCGTCTAAGCCTATGCCGGGTCGACGTAGTACGGCGCAGGGTAAAAGCCATCGGCAGGGGGTAGCGCCTTGCCGAGCATAGACGCCCTCGCCGACAGACTGTCGGCCTACCTCGGCAAGGACCAGGTCAATCTGGTCCGCCGAGCGTATTTCTACGCCGAACAAGCCCACGATGGTCAGCGCCGTCGAAGCGGTGAAGCCTACGTCACGCATCCTCTTGCGGTGGCGAATATTCTTGCCGACATGCACATGGACCATCAGAGCCTGATGGCGGCGATGCTGCATGACGTGATCGAAGACACCGGGATTGCCAAGGAAGCGCTCAGCGCACAGTTTGGCGAAACCGTGGCCGAACTGGTCGATGGGGTCAGCAAACTGACCCAGATGAACTTCGAGACCAAAGCCGAAGCACAGGCCGAGAACTTCCAGAAAATGGCCATGGCCATGGCGCGCGACATTCGCGTGATCCTGGTCAAGCTCGCCGACCGCCTGCACAACATGCGCACTCTGGAAGTCCTTTCCGGTGAAAAGCGCCGCCGCATCGCGAAAGAAACCCTCGAAATCTACGCACCCATTGCCAACCGCCTGGGCATGCACAGCGTGCGTATCGAATTCGAGGACCTGGGCTTCAAGGCCATGTACCCGATGCGTTCCTCGCGGATCAATCAGGCGGTCAAGCGCGCCCGAGGCAATCGCAAGGAACTGGTCAACAAGATTGAAGAGTCCCTGAGCCACTGCCTTGCCGTCGACGGCATAGAGGGCGATGTCAGCGGGCGACAGAAGCACCTGTACGGCATCTACAAGAAGATGCGCGGCAAGCGTCGGGCCTTCAACGAGATCATGGACGTTTACGCGTTCCGCATCATCGTCGACAAGGTAGACACCTGCTATCGCGTGCTGGGCGCTGTGCATAATCTGTACAAACCGTTGCCCGGCCGTTTCAAGGATTACATCGCAATTCCCAAGGCCAACGGCTACCAGTCGCTGCACACCACCTTGTTCGGCATGCACGGTGTGCCCATCGAAATCCAGATCCGCACCCGCGAAATGGAAGAGATGGCCAACAACGGGATCGCGGCGCACTGGCTCTACAAATCCAGCGACGATGAACAGCCCAAGGGCACGCATGCCCGTGCACGCCAGTGGGTCAAGGGTGTGCTGGAAATGCAGCAGCGTGCCGGCAACTCGCTGGAATTCATCGAGAGCGTCAAGATCGACCTGTTCCCGGACGAGGTCTACGTCTTCACGCCCAAGGGCCGGATCATGGAGCTGCCCAAAGGCTCCACGGCCGTGGACTTCGCTTATGCGGTTCACACCGACGTCGGCAACAGCTGCATCGCCTGCCGGATCAATCGCCGACTGGCGCCGCTGTCGGAACCGCTGCAGAGCGGTTCGACCGTCGAGATCGTCAGCGCGCCCGGCGCACGCCCCAACCCGGCGTGGCTGAACTTCGTCGTCACCGGCAAGGCGCGCACGCACATTCGTCACGCCCTGAAGCTGCAACGCCGCTCCGAATCCATCAGTCTGGGCGAACGCCTGCTGAACAAGGTCCTCAACGGCTTCGAAAGCAGCCTGGACAAGATTCCTGCCGAGCGCGTGCAACTGGCCTTGAACGAATACCGCGTCGAAGTGCTGGAAGACCTGCTCGAAGACATCGGCCTGGGCAATCGCATGGCCTACGTCGTTGCCCGCCGCCTGCTGGGCGAGGGCGATCAGTTGCCGAGCCCGGAAGGTCCGCTGGCGATTCGCGGCACCGAAGGCCTGGTGCTGAGCTACGCCAAGTGTTGCACGCCGATACCGGGCGATCCGATCGTGGGCCACCTGTCTGCGGGCAAGGGCATGGTCGTGCACCTGGACAACTGCCGCAACATCAGCGAAATCCGCCACAACCCGGAAAAATGCATCCAGCTGTCTTGGGCCAAGGATGTGACCGGCGAATTCAATGTCGAGCTGCGCGTCGAACTGGAACATCAGCGTGGCCTGATCGCCTTGCTGGCCAGCAGCGTCAACGCCGCCGACGGCAACATCGAAAAAATCAGCATGGACGAGCGCGATGGCCGCATCAGTGTGGTCCAGCTCGTCGTCAGCGTGCACGACCGTGTGCATCTGGCCCGCGTGATCAAGAAACTACGTGCACTGACCGGGGTCACACGCATCACCCGGATGCGCTCGTAGGCAATCCCATTCTCAGGAGTTCTTCATGACCAAGACTGTCATCACCAGCGAAAAAGCCCCGGCGGCCATCGGCCCTTACTCGCAGGCAATCAAGGCTGGCAATACCGTCTACATGTCCGGCCAGATCCCTCTGGACCCGAAAACCATGGAGCTGGTCGACGGCATCGAAGCCCAGATCACCCAGGTCTTCGAAAACCTGAAGTCCGTCGCTGAAGCGGCTGGCGGTTCGTTCAAGGACATCGTCAAGCTGAACATCTTCCTGACCGACCTGGGCCATTTTGCCAAGGTCAACGAGATCATGGGCACCTACTTCGCACAGCCTTACCCGGCGCGTGCAGCCATCGGCGTTGCCGCACTGCCACGTGGTGCGCAGGTCGAGATGGACGCGATTCTCGTCATCGAATAAATCCCCCAGCGGGGCGTTGCTGCGTTCCGCTCTCCCTGAAGGAAGGAATCTGTTATGCGTTCCGCGCTCGCCATTTCACTGCTGGCCGTTGTTCTCGGCGGCTGCTCCAGCTTTGCCGACCGCAACCCGGACGGCACCTGGATCAACCAGACCGCCATCGATGCCGCAGTCAAGCAGGGCAACCTGCGTCAGGCGCTGCTCGCCAACGGTCCGAATCTGGAGTGGCAGATCAACTCCAAGGCCAATCAGGCGGTGTACTCCAACGGCTTCGAGCTGGGTGAAGGCAAGATTGTCAGTGCCGCAGAAGGCAAGCTGCACATCGACTTCTACGGCAACTTCTTCGAAGACCTGAGCGTCAAGGGTGACGAACTGGTTCAGGCAGCCAGCGAATCCGGCCCTGAGCAGCACTTCGAAAAACCGAAGAACACCGTACCCGAAGGCGCACAGCCGGGCAGCACCTTTGAAAAAGCGCTGTATGCGGCCTACATGGGCGGCAAATGGACCATCGTTGAAGGCGACGGTCAGGGCAGCACCGTGCAGTTCATGCCGGACGGCAGCGTCCAGGGTCTTCCGGAAAACGATCGCTTCGCGCTGTGCCTGGCTGGCGATTGCGCCGCCATGAGCGGTGAGTACGACAGCATGTGGCTGGAAAAGGCCGAGCAGGGTAATCCCTGGATTTTCGCTCGCAAGGGCAAGCAACTGGAGATTTTCCAGGCGGTGAACAACGCAGGGGCCGATCAAATGCCCGAACTGCGTCCGGGCACTCGCCGCTGGTTGCTTGAGCTGCAATAAATCCGGCATTGTGCAGCGGATCAGCGAAAAAGCGCCCTTCATGGGCGCTTTTTCGTTTACGCGGTTCGGCACTCGGAGCGTCAGCCGCCTCGATTAATGCTTCGTCAGGGGTGAGACATGATAACGATATCCAGCCACTTCACGCCCTGGACCTCGCTGGCCGGAGGGCTGTTGATCGGTCTCGCAGCCAGTCTGTTCATTCTGCTCAATGGCAGAATCATGGGTATCAGCGGGCTGCTTGGCAGCGTCCTTTCCGGTACTGCCGAAGGCCGTACTGAAAAGCTGCTTTTTCTCTCGGGTCTGCTGGCGTCCCCCTTGGTCTGGTCGCTGGGCTCGTCGCTTCCCGAGGCGTCGTTCGATGCCAACGTCCTGACGCTGCTGGCCGCAGGGCTGATGGTCGGGATCGGCACCCGTTACGGCGCCGGATGCACCAGTGGGCACGGCATATGCGGACTGTCACGCCTGTCGCCGCGATCCCTTGTGGCCGTCTGCTGCTTCATGGGCAGCGGTTTCGCAAGCGTTTATCTGATTCGTCATGTAGCCGGGGTCTGATCATGCGCAAACTGACTGCACTGCTTACCGGTCTGATCTTCGGTCTGGGACTCTACCTCAGCGGCATGACGAACCCGGCGAAGGTGCTGGCATTTCTGGACATCGCAGGCGACTGGGATCCGTCGTTGGCCCTTGTCATGGCCGGCGCACTTGTGCCGAGCAGCCTTGCATTTTATGTGGCAAGGCGCCGCCAGACATCGCTGCTCGGCGCGGCCCTTCAGATACCGACGCTCAAGGTGATCGACCGCAGGCTCGTTTGGGGCAGCCTGCTGTTCGGTGCCGGCTGGGCCCTGGCAGGACTGTGTCCTGGCCCGGCGCTGGCACTGCTACTGACCGGGCGATGGCAACCCGTGGTGTTCACCCTGGCACTGGTGGCGGGCATGCTGATATTTGCGCGACTTCAGTCCCGCAAGGCAACCTGAGCGCCTGACTGGCGCTCAACCCAGCAGGGCGGCGTAACCCGCCTTGTAGTCGGGATACATCGGCACCCAGCCCAGCGCACGGGCACGCGCATTGCTGCAGCGTTTGCTGCCGACCCGCTGCACGCTGACGTCGTCAGACCATTCGGTAACGCCCAGGTACTCACGAATCCACGACACCACGTCAGCCAATGCAGCCGGGTCGTCGTCCACGCCCAGATAGCAGCTCTCCAGTGCAACGCCCCGATCATCGGCCTCAAGCAGATGCGCCAGCAGACCCGCTGCGTCGTCGGCGTGAATGCGATTGGCGTAGACCGGCGGATCGATTCTGACGCTGTGGCCCTGACGCACCCGGTTGGACAGGTCTGCACGGCCCGGCCCGTAGATACCGGTCAATCTCACGGCCGTGGCGGGAAGGCCGCTGTTCAGCGCCAGCTGTTCAGCCTCAAGCATGACCGTGCCGGTATAGCCGACAGGTTCGGTTGCGGACGTTTCATCGACCCATTCGCCCTCCTGCTGGCCGTAAACACCGCTGCTGGACACGAAAAACAGACGTTTGGGCCGTTGACCCTGCTCTTTGAGCCAGCCAAGCACGTGGCGCAGCCCGTTGACATAGGCGTCTCGATAACCCGCTTCATCACGCTGCGAGGGCGTGGCGCAATACACCACATAATCGATCTGGCCCGTCGGCCAGTCAGCGGGTCTCGCGGTCGCGAACAGATCGCCCTGTACCGGCAAGACACCCTTGGGCAGCTCGGAAACCGTGCGCCGCAGCCCATGGACAGACCAGTCATGAGCCAGCAGGCGCGTGGCCAGTCGGGAGCCGATATCGCCACAACCAGCGATCAAAACGGATGGGGCTGACATTGCATATCTCCACAGGAAGGTGATCAGACACCGTGTAAGTCATCAGAAAACGTCAAATATTCGGGCCAATATGTAAAAAAGATACAGTATTACTTTTGTTAACAAGAACGATTTGCAATAATGGCGACCCATTTGTTCCCCTGGAACGCCGAACGCAACGCACGGCGACTGGAACGATCACTTTCTATTCTCCCAGGTCAGGCCAGCATGACACGTATCCAATCAATCGCTTCGCCAACCAAGCTATTCAGCCTGCCTCGCGCATGGCGCGGCATCGCGGCTCTCGTCCTGAGCCTGATGCTCGCACCCGTTGCACTCGCCGACCAGTCGGCACCTGCAACGCCGCCTGCCGCCACGGCCCCTGCAGCGACCAACGCCGCACCGGCGCCGGTTCAGGCTGACGCCGCAGCGCCTGTGGAGACGCTGGAACCTGCCGCCGAAGACAACAGCCTGGGCATGTCGCACGACCTGTCGCCATGGGGCATGTATCAGAACGCCGATGTGGTGGTGAAAGCAGTCATGATCGGTCTGGCCATCGCCTCGATCATCACCTGGACCATCTGGATCGCCAAGGGTTTCGAACTGCTGGGCGCCAAGCGCCGCCTGCGTACCGAAATCGCCAACCTGAAGAAGGCCCGCACCCTGTCCGAAGCCGGTGAAACCGCTGCGAAGGAAGGCACGCTGGCCAACCTGCTGGTTCACGACGCGATGGAAGAGATGCGCCTGTCGACCAACAGCCGCGAGCGCGAAGGCATCAAGGAACGCGTCAGCTTCCGCCTGGAGCGTCTGGTTGCAGCCTGCGGTCGCAACATGAGCTCCGGCACCGGCGTGCTGGCAACCATCGGTTCCACCGCGCCATTCGTGGGCCTGTTCGGTACCGTATGGGGCATCATGAACAGCTTCATCGGCATCGCCAAGACCCAGACCACCAACCTCGCCGTCGTCGCTCCAGGCATCGCTGAAGCCTTGCTGGCAACCGCGCTGGGCCTGGTTGCCGCGATTCCTGCGGTGGTCATCTACAACGTTTTCGCCCGTTCCATTGCCGGTTACAAGGCACAGGTTGCCGATGCCTCGGCGCAGGTACTGCTGCTGGTCAGCCGGGATCTGGACCACCAGCCAGCTGCCGAACGCAGCCAGTCGCCACACATGGTCAAGGTGGGCTGAACCTTGGGCATGCATCTGAAGGAAGGCGACGACGATCTCGCCGAAAACCACGAAATCAACGTCACGCCGTTCATCGACGTCATGCTGGTGCTGCTGATCATCTTCATGGTCGCGGCACCTCTGGCCACGGTGGACATCAAGGTTGACCTGCCTGCATCTACCGCGACGCCGCAACCCCGGCCCGAAAAGCCGATCTTCCTCAGCGTCAAAACCGACAAGAGCCTGTACCTGGGCGAAGAGAAGGTCGCACGCGAGCAGATCGGTCAGGTGCTGGATGCGCGCACCAAGGGCAAGAAAGACACCACGATCTTCTTCCAGGCCGACAAGGGCGTGGATTACGGCGATCTGATGGACGTCATGAACTCGCTTCGGGGTGCGGGCTACCTGAAAGTCGGTCTGGTAGGCCTTGAGACGGTTGGTAAGAAATGATCACTACGCGCCAAAAACTGACGCGCTATAGCGGTAGTCTGTTGTTGGTGCTGGCCGTGCACGCGATTGCGATCATCGTCGCTCTTCGCTGGCCGGCCTCTCAAGCCATCGAACTGCCTCCGGCAGCCATGATGGTCGAGCTGGCGCCTTTGCCGGAACCCGCACCGCCGCCACCGCCTCAGGTCGTCCAGCCGCCTCAGCCGCCCGCACCGGAAGAACAGGTGCAGGTGCCAGAGGTCGTGGAAGCGCCGAAGCCGGAAATCGTCGTGCCCAAGAAGGTGGAGAAGCCCAAGCCGAAACCGCAGCCGCCAAAGCCGCAGAAGAAGCCTGAGCCGCCAAAGCCCGAGGAAAAACCTGCCGAAGAGAAACCGGTAGACACGCCTCCGACCACGGCCAAACCCGAGAAGTCGGCTGCTCCGACACCGCCGGCACCTGCTTCGCCGCCAAGCAATGCGCTGCCAAGCTGGCAGGGCGACCTGCTGCGCCATCTGGGCAAATACAAGAAATACCCTGAGGACGCCCGTCGTCGCGGCATGCAGGGTGTGGCTCGTCTGCGCTTCGTGGTGGATGCACAGGGCAATGTTTCGTCGTACGAGATTGCCAGCAGCTCCGGCAGTCCGGCACTGGATCGGGCGACCATGGAGATGATCCGTCGCGCGCAGCCTCTGCCGAAGCCGCCTGCAGAAATCCTCAACAACGGCACCATCGAAATCCTCGCACCGTTCGTTTATTCGCTGGATAAACGCTGAATCGCACTTTTGTTACTCAAGAGTGCTTCTGATAACGTGCGTCTATCGATTGCACCCGCTATGCTGGGGCCGCAACTTCATGGACGCACGTTATGACTCTTACAGAATTGCGCTACATCGTTACGCTTGCCCAGGAACAGCACTTCGGCCACGCCGCCGAGCGCTGTCATGTCAGCCAGCCTACGCTGTCGGTGGGTGTCAAAAAGCTCGAAGACGAACTCGGTGTGCTGATTTTCGAGCGCAGCAAGAGCGCCGTGCGCCTGACGCCAGTGGGCGAAGGCATCGTCGCCCAGGCGCAAAAGGTACTTGAACAGGCTCAGGGTATCCGCGAGCTGGCCCAGGCTGGCAAGAACCAGCTGACGGCACCGCTGAAAGTCGGCGCCATCTACACCGTCGGCCCTTACCTGTTTCCCCATCTGATTCCGCAACTGCATCGCGTTGCCCCGCAGATGCCGTTGTACATCGAGGAGAACTTCACTCACGTGCTGCGCGACAAGCTGCGCAACGGTGAGCTGGACGCCGTCATCATCGCGCTGCCGTTCAACGAAGCCGACGTGCTGACCCTGCCTCTGTATGACGAGCCGTTTTCTGTCCTGATGCCTGCCGACCATCCGTGGACTCAAAAAGAGACCATCGACGCCTCGGCCCTGAATGACAAGAGCCTGCTGTTGCTGGGTGAAGGCCACTGTTTCCGCGATCAGGTACTGGAAGCCTGTCCTACACTGACCAAAGGCAGCGAGGGTGCCAGGCACACCACCGTGGAATCCAGCTCGCTGGAAACCATCCGTCACATGGTCGCGTCAGGACTGGGGATTTCGATTCTGCCGTTGTCGGCCGTCGACAGTCACCACTACGCGCCCGGCGTGATCGAAGTACGTCCGCTGACGCCGCCCGTACCGTTCCGCACGGTTGCCATCGCCTGGCGTGCAAGTTTCCCAAGGCCCAAGGCTATCGAGATTCTCGCTGACTCCGTGCGCCTGTGTTCAGTGGCACGTCCCAAGACAGAAGCGAGCTAGGCAGGAAGAAAATGAGCGAGCTTTCCAAAGTCTCGGTCACCGCGCTCAAGGGCGTCGGCGAGGCCATGGCTGAAAAGCTGGCAAAGGTCGGTCTGGAAAACCTGCAGGATGTGCTGTTTCATCTGCCGTTGCGTTATCAGGATCGGACTCGCGTCGTGCCTATTGGCGCGTTGCGGCCAGGCCAGGACGCGGTGATCGAAGGCGTCGTAAGCGGCGCCGATGTAGTGATGGGCAAACGTCGCAGCCTGCTGGTACGGCTGGGCGACGGCACAGGTGTCGTCAGCCTGCGCTTCTATCACTTCAGCAATGCCCAGAAAGAAGGCATGAAGCGCGGCACTCACCTGCGCTGTTTCGGCGAAGCACGCCCTGGCGCCTCCGGCCTTGAAATCTACCACCCCGAATACCGTGCGATCACGGGCGACGAGCCTGCGCCTGTCGAACAGACCCTGACGCCGATCTATCCCTCGACCGAAGGCCTGACGCAGCAGCGTCTGCGCCAGCTCTGTCAGCAAAGCCTGGCGATGCTCGGCCCCAAAAGTCTGCCGGACTGGCTGCCGGATGAGCTGGCCCGAGATTATCAACTGGCTCCGCTGGACGATGCGATTCGCTACCTGCATCACCCACCGGCCGACGCCGACGTCGAAGAGCTGGCTCTGGGTCATCACTGGGCCCAGCATCGTCTGGCGTTCGAGGAGCTGCTGACTCACCAGCTCTCCCAACAACGGCTTCGCGAAAGCCTGCGCTCGCAACGTGCACCGGCCCTGCCGCTGGCGAAAAAACTGCCAAAGCAATTTCTTGCCAACCTCGGCTTTCCGCCCACCGGCGCGCAGCAGCGGGTCGGCAAGGAAGTGGCCTACGACCTCAGTCAGCCCGAACCCATGCTGCGCCTGATTCAGGGCGACGTCGGCTCGGGCAAGACCGTGGTAGCGGCGCTCGCGGCCTTGCAGGCGCTGGAGGCCGGTTATCAGGTGGCCTTGATGGCACCGACCGAGATTCTCGCCGAGCAGCATTACATCAACTTTCAGCGCTGGCTCGAGCCGCTGGGCATCGGTGTGGCGTGGCTGGCCGGCAAGCTCAAGGGCAAAGCCCGCGTGACCTCGCTTGAACAGATCGCCAGCGGCACACCGATGGTGGTCGGCACACACGCGCTGTTTCAGGACGAAGTGCAGTTCAAGAATCTGGCACTGGTCATCATCGACGAACAGCACCGCTTCGGTGTTCAGCAACGTCTGGCACTGCGCAAGAAAGGCGTGGGCGGCCTGATGTGTCCGCACCAGCTGATCATGACGGCCACGCCGATTCCCCGCACGCTGGCCATGAGTGCCTATGCGGACCTGGACACGTCGATTCTCGACGAACTGCCGCCGGGTCGTACGCCGGTCAACACCGTGCTGGTCGCTGACAGTCGCCGGATGGAAGTGATCGAGCGGGTGCGCTCTGCCTGTGCGGAGGGTCGGCAGGCCTATTGGGTGTGCACGCTGATTGAAGAGTCCGAAGAACTGACCTGCAAGGCGGCCGAAACGTCGTTCGAAGAATTGAGCAGCGCGCTGGGCGAGTTGCGCGTCGGGCTGATCCACGGACGCATGAAGCCTGCCGAGAAAGCTGCGATCATGGCCGAGTTCAAACAGGGCGCACTGCAACTGCTGGTGGCGACTACGGTGATCGAAGTCGGCGTCGATGTGCCCAATTCCAGCCTGATGATTATCGAGAACCCCGAGCGACTGGGCCTTGCCCAGCTCCACCAGTTACGCGGTCGAGTCGGTCGTGGCAGCGCTGTCAGTCACTGCGTGCTGCTTTACCATCCGCCGCTGTCGCAAATCGGGCGACAGCGACTGGGAATCATGCGCGAGACCAACGACGGTTTCGTCATCGCCGAAAAGGATCTGGAGCTGCGCGGCCCAGGCGAAATGCTCGGAACCCGACAAACGGGCCTGCTGCAATTCAAGGTCGCCGACCTGATGCGTGATGCCGATCTATTGCCTGCCGTTCGCGACGCAGCCCAAGCCCTGCTTGAGCGTTGGCCGCAACATGTCAGTCCATTGCTTGAACGCTGGCTGCGTCATGGCCAGCAGTATGGCCAGGTGTGATACAGGCTACGCTTTGGAAACCGCATGCGACCCAACTTGAATAAGGTGGTTATACTTCGGCCACTGTAGGAATTTGGACAAAGACCATGACAGAAGTTGCTCACGTCGATGATTCGCATCACGCCCCGTCGGTTATCCGGCAGTTGCTTGAAAAGTTGGCGATCAGCTACAACGAAGTCGTCGATGACAAAAACCTGCAACCGGCGCGCAAGGTTCAGGCCGTCCTGGTCGAAGATGCCGTAGGCGCTCTTCTCATCCTGTTTCCGCAAAGTCAGCTGCTGGACCTCAGCCGGATCACCGAGCTGACGGGTCGTCAATTGACCGCTGTGCCGCACGAGCGGCTGCTGCGCATGCTGGCCAAACACAGCCTGCATGTACTGCCGGGCCTGCCCGCGCTGACCAGTTCACCCTGCCTTTACGATGAGCGCCTGCTGCAGGAGCCCTCACTGTTGGTAGGCTCGGGAGAGCCGGGCGTGTTACTGGAAATCAGCAGCGAAGACTTCAAAGGGATGCTCAGTAAAGCCAGCGCCGCCGTTTTCGGACAGCCTGTCAGCGCGATTCATCCCAACCTCGATCGCCCTGACGATGACCCGGCAGAAATCACCAAAGCCATGAGCAACTTCACGGCGCGCCGTATCCAGCAACGTCTGGAAGCGACACTGGAAATTCCGCCGCTGGCCGGGACTGCGCAAAAGATCATCAAGCTGCGGGTCGATCCCGATGCAACCATCGACGACATCACCGGCGTGGTCGAAACCGATCCTGCGCTGGCGGCACAGGTCGTCAGTTGGGCTGCTTCGCCTTACTACGCGTCGACCGGCAAGATCCGCTCGGTGGAAGACGCCATCGTCCGCGTGCTGGGTTTCGATCTGGTGATCAACCTGGCACTGGGCCTGGCGCTGGGCAAGACCCTGAGCCTGCCCAAGGATCAGCCGCAACAGACCACGCCTTACTGGCAACAGTCGATCTACACCGCAGCCGTCATCGAGGGCCTGACCCGCGCCATCCCGCGCGCCAAGCGACCTGAAGGCGGCCTGACGTATCTGGCCGGTCTGCTGCACAACTTTGGCTACCTGCTGCTCGCGCACGTCTTCCCGCCGCACTTCTCGCTGATCTGCCGTCAGTTGGAAGTGAACCCGCACCTGCATCACAGCTACATCGAGCACCATCTGCTCGGCATCAGCCGTGAACAGATCGGCGCCTGGCTGATGCGTTACTGGGACATGCCGGACGAACTCGCCACTGCGCTGCGCTTTCAACATGATCCCCATTACGCAGGCGAACATCACGCCTACGCCAATCTGGTGTTTCTGGCCGTGCGTCTGTTGCGTGCCAACGGCGTCGGCGCAGGGCCACAGCAGGAGATTCCGGACGAGCTGTTCGAGCGTCTTGGTCTGACCCGCGAAAAGGCCAACGAATCCGTCAAGAAAGTACTCGAAGCCGAAGTGCTGCTGCGCGAACTGGCGTCTCAGTTCAGCCAGTAAGCGCTCACTCTGCCCATCGCGTGGGCATGCACCCTGTGCGCTCTGCGTCACTTCGAAAGCGGACGCGGAGCGTCCTGAGAGGCGTTACCACGCAGAGCGTGGGAAAGATCATCATAGGTCTGCCTCAGCTCAGCGTCACATTCGAGAGCGGACGCGGGGCGTCCTGAGAGGCGTTACCACACTGGTGGGAACGATCAATTCCGCACCCTTTTCAATCCGGCTCCCCCTCGCTCCCCGGCAAGTGCTCGTCCAGGTGCAGCCATGGCAATCGGTTTTCGATGAAGATGTGCCGCGAGGGCGCTGCCAGCTCCGGGTGGTCGAGCGTGGCAATGACCACGTCGATCTGCTGCGGACTGTTGCGGGTGAACAGCGCCGCATGAGCTCCGCAGTTGCCGCAGAAATAGCGGATGCAGGTCGGACCCGAGTCATAGGTCGCCGGGCTGCCCGCCAGCCACTGGAAAGACGTCAGCGGCACGGAGGTCCAGGTCATGACCGTCCCGCCGGACGTTCGTCTGCAGATGGAACAGTGGCAATGGGCGATGTCCTCCAGAGGCGCATCGAACTGATAACGCAGGTTGCCGCAATGGCAGCCGCCGGTGTGGATCTGGCTCATGACCGCGTCTCCCTGTTGTACGTCGATAAGCGTGTCGCCTTAAAGTGACCACAAACACTGAATAAAGTGACCACAAACACCGATTGAAAGGTCGGTGAAAGCTTGCGCAATTAGCATCGCCTCACTTCCGGCAAAAAGACCGGCCAGCCTGGGTATCGCTCCACGCGTTCCCTGGCCCAATTAACAACAATAATGGTGATTGCAATGCTTGCTGACTTTCAGACCCGTATCCTCCTTGCGCCCCCTCTCCACGTACCGCTCCTACTGAGCTGACTCGTTCGTTTCCATCGTTCTGTAGCCGTATTACGTCTGGAGTATTCCCATGCTGACTTTCCTTGGCTTTGCCATGGTCATTGCGTTCATGTACCTGATCATGAGCAAGCGACTGACCGCGCTGATCGCCCTGATCCTGGTGCCTATCATTTTCGCCCTGTTCGGCGGCTTCGCGTCGCAGATCGGCCCGATGATGCTGGCCGGTATTACCAAGCTGGCGCCGACCGGCGTCATGCTGATGTTCGCCATTCTGTACTTCGCGCTGATGATCGACTCCGGCCTGTTCGACCCGGCCGTGCGCAAGATCCTGAAAATGGTGAAAGGCGACCCGATGCGCATCTCGGTCGGCACCGCTGTGCTGGCCCTGGTGGTCTCGCTGGACGGTGACGGCGCAACCACCTACATGATCTGCGTGGCCGCCATGCTGCCGCTGTACAGCCGCGTAGGCATGAGCCCGCGCATCATGGCAGGTCTGATCATTCTGGCCGGTGGGGTGATGAACATGACCCCATGGGGCGGCCCGACCGCTCGGGCGGCCAGTGCTCTGCATGTCGATGCCTCGGACATTTTCGTTCCGATGATTCCTGCGATGCTGGCTGGCGTGGTGGCGATCCTGGCGATTGCCTACTTCTACGGCAAACGTGAGCGCGCCCGTCTGGGTGAACTGCACCTCAAAGGCGACGAAGTCGATCACAGCGAAATCAGCGTTTCGCAGTTCCCGGATGCCCGTCGTCCGAAGCTGATCTGGTTCAACGGCGGCCTGACGCTGGTATTGATGGTCGCCCTGATCATGGGTCTGCTGCCGCTGCCGGTGCTGTTCATGATCGCGTTCAGTATCGCCATGATCATCAACTACCCGAACCTGCAGGATCAGAAGGACCGCGTTTCGGCTCACGCCGGTAGCGTTCTGGCGGTGGTCGGCCTGATCTTCGCTGCCGGTATCTTCACCGGCATCCTGTCGGGCACCGGCATGGTCGATGCCATGTCCAAGAGCCTGCTGGCCGTGATCCCTGACGCACTGGGCCCTTACCTGGCGGTCATCACCGCGCTGGTCAGCATGCCGTTCACCTTTTTCATGTCCAACGACGCGTTCTACTACGGCGTACTGCCCGTGCTGTCCGAGGCCGCCGCCCATTACGGGATCAGCCCGGTGGAAATGGCTCGCGCTTCCATTGTCGGCCAGCCGGTTCACCTGCTCAGCCCGCTGGTGCCTTCGACCTACCTGCTGGTCGCACTGGCCGGGATCGAGTTCGGCGATCACCAGCGTTTCACCCTGAAGTGGGCGATTCTGGTGTGCATGTGCATTCTGGTCGCAGCGCTGGTCATGGGCATTTTCCCGCTCTACAGCAGTCTATAAACTCAGGCTGTGACAGGCCCGCCATTGACCCGAAGGTTGATGGCGGGCTTTTTCATGTTTGAGGACACCCCATGGAATGGCTGACCAATCCCGAGATCTGGGCTGCATTTTTTACCCTGACCGCCCTGGAAATCGTTCTGGGCATCGACAACATCATCATGATTTCCATCCTCGTCGGGCACATGCCCAAGGCGATGCAGCCACGCACCCGGATCGTCGGGCTGGCGCTGGCGATGGTGACGCGGATTCTGCTGTTGCTCTCCATCACCTGGGTCATGCGCCTGACCGATGATCTGTTTTCGGTGCTGGGCAAAGGCTTTTCCGGGCGTGATCTGATCCTGTTCTGCGGCGGACTGTTTCTGCTCTGGAAAAGCTCGCAGGAGATCTATCACGGGCTGGAAGGCGAGGAAGAGGGCGCAACGCCCAGGGGCGGAAACGGGCAGTTCTTCTACACCATCATTCAGATCGCCATTCTCGACATCGTGTTCTCACTGGATTCGGTCATCACCGCCGTGGGCATGGTCTCCGATATTCCGGTCATGATCGCGGCCATCGTGACGGCGGTCCTGGTGATGATGCTGTGCTCGGGCGCCATCAGCGACTTCATCAATCGGCATCCGTCATTGAAGATGCTCGCCCTGTCATTTCTGATTCTGGTCGGCACCGTCCTGATCGCGGACGCGTTCGACGTGCACGTGCCCAAGGGCTATGTGTACTTCGCAATGGCGTTTTCGCTGGGAGTGGAAACCATCAATATCCGGATGCGCATGGCCAGGGCTGTCCGTAAGGAGCGCATGAGTGACTCAAGCGATAGGCGCTGACTGGAAGTACAACCTGTGGGAGTCTGCGTCACTCAGTAAGAGGGTGATTTATGACACTTTTATTTCAATGAAACCAAGGCTGTGCGATGCTGGCGTCAAGGCCAAAGGCCGACTAAAGCTTAGTAGAGCGTTACAAAACACTTCCCCGCTCGCTACACGCTGCACCTTCAATCCAATGCCTGTATGGGCAAACCTCAGGGGCTCTCAGTATGCTGACCCTGCTCGATTTGCTATCCGCCGTGGCCCTGCTGATCTGGGGCACGCACATCGTGCGCACTGGCATCCTTCGTGTTTACGGCGCGCAATTGCGGCGCGTACTCAGCCAGAACATGTCCAAACGTCCGCTGGCCTTCATCGCCGGTATTCTCGTGACCGCCATGGTGCAGAGCAGCAACGCCACGGCAATGCTGGTGACCTCGTTCGTGGGCCAGGGTCTGATGACGCTGACGCCAGCACTCGTGATCATGCTCGGCGCCGACGTCGGCACCGCACTGATGTCGCGGGTGCTGACCTTCGATCTATCCTGGCTGTCGCCGCTGCTGATTTTCCTCGGCGTGGTGTTCTTCCTGTCGCGCAAGCAGACCCGAGCAGGGCAGTTGGGCCGCGTCGGTATCGGCCTGGGGCTGATCGTGCTGGCGCTGCAACTGATCGTCGAAGCGGCCGCTCCGATTACCCAGGCGGCAGGGGTGAAGGTGCTGTTCGCGTCATTGACGGGCGATCTGCTGCTGGATGCACTGGTCGGTGCCATGTTCGCCCTGATCTCCTATTCAAGCCTTGCGGCCGTTCTGCTGACCGCTACGCTGGCAGGTGCAGAGATCATCGGGCTGCCCGTGGCCATCGGTCTGGTGATCGGCGCCAACATCGGCAGCGGCCTGTTGGCATTCCTGAGCACCAGCATGCAGAACGTGGCAGGCCGGCAGGTCGCGCTGGGCAGCCTGCTGTACAAGCTGCTCGGATTGCTGCTGATCATTCCGGTGCTCGATCCGCTCGTAGCCTGGATCGACACCCTGGGCTTCAGCCCTCAAGAACTGGTGATCGGCTTCCACCTGATCTACAACACCGCGCGCTGCCTGATCATGCTGCCCACTGTCGGCCCGATGGCACGCCTGTGCACAGCGTTGCTGCCACAGCAGAACGAAGTCGGCGGCCTGGCCAAACCGCGCCATCTGGACCTTACCGCACTGGCAACGCCCAGCCTGGCGCTGGCCAATGCCGTACGCGAAACGCTGCGCATGGGCGATCTGATCGAAAGCATGCTCGGCTCGATGCTGGCCGTGCTGCGCGGCACACAGACCGCCGTCACGCAGGAAGTGCGTCGTCTCAACGATGACGTGGAAGCGCTCTATAACGCGATCAAGCTTTACCTGGCGCAGATGCCGCGTGAAGAGCTGGGCGAGCACGATAATCGTCGCTGGGCGGAGATCATCGAGCTGACCATCAACCTGGAGCTGGCCGCCGGTCTGATCGAGCGCATGCTGCGCAAGATCCAGCAGCAAAAGACCTCGCAACGTCGCTCGTTTTCGGAAGTCGGACTGGAAGAGCTGGCCGACCTGCATATTCAGTTGCAGTCCAACCTGCGTCTGGGGCTTTCGGTCTTTCTCAGCGGCGACGAAGAAAGCGCCCGCCAACTGCTGCGTGAAAAACGTCGTTTTCGGGCGCAGGAACGACGTCTGGCGCATGCTCATGTCAGTCGTTTGCAGCGGAAAGTCGTGCAGAGCATCGAGACCAGTTCGCTGCACCTGGAGCTGATCGCCGACATGAAGCGCCTCAATTCACTGTTCTGCAGCAGCGCCTACGCAGTACTGGAAACCTCCGATACCGGCGCGCTTGCCAGCGAAACCGCAGTGGAACAATCGTTATGAACGTAAGGGGAGTGTCGAAGTCTGTTAAACATACCGGCCCGCAAGGAAAGCTGCGTTATGCGTTGCCTGCTGTTCGCTTGTCTGTTTCTCGTCACACTCCCTTCGTTTGCCCTTGACCGCTTCAAGGTCGAGGGCTATCTGCTGCCCAATGGTCTGCAAGTTCTTCTGAAACCAGGTTACGAAAAAGGCCACGTTGCCATCCGCCTGGTGGTAGGCATCGGCTTCGATGATTTTCAGTGCCAGGACAAGGAACTGCCGCACCTGCTGGAACACCTGCTGTTCAGCGGCATCGACGACACCGGAGAAGGCGGTCTGGAAGAGCGCATGCAGGCGTTGGGTGGCGAGTGGAATGCCTTCACCAGCAACACCGATACCACCTTCGTGCTCGAAGCGCCCGCCCGTAATCAGCGCAAGGTGCTGGACCTGTTGCTGGACGTCATGACAAAGACCGAGCTCACTCAGGACCGGCTCGACAATGTGAAGCGCATTGTCGAGCGTGAGGACGGGGGGCACTTTTCCCATTTGCAGCGCCTGCTTGATAATCGCGGCTCAAGCCACGGCGCCAGTAGCCAACTGGCGATAGAAATGGGGCTCAAATGCGCTGAACGTCCTGAAGTGGACAACATTGCGCTGGAACATATCGAAGAGGTTTTTTCCAGCTGGTATGCCCCTAACAACATGACCCTGATCGTGGTCGGCGATCTCGACAAGCTGCTGCCAGCCTATCTTGAACGCACCTACGGCAAGCTGGCCCCGACCGATCCCATCGATCATCCACCACTGGCCGAGAGCAACGGCTCTGCCGAGCCACGACGCGAGCTGGAGCGCGGCGGGCTGGGAGATAACGCCAGACTGCATCTGTTCTACACCGAACCCGAACTCGACGATCAGCACGATGAGACCTGGGATCTGGTCAAGGCCTACCTGGACTGGTCGCTCTACACCGAGCTACGCCTCAAGCATGGCCTGTCCTACGGCCCTTCCGCCGAGCGCGAAGTATTCGGCGATGTTGGCTTTCTGAGTATGAATGCCGATGTGGAACGCGAAGACGCCGATGAGGCCGAGCGGGAAATGCGTGCGCTGGTCGAGCGTCTGCAGAAGGACGGCATGCAGCCCGAAACCTTTGCACGTCTGCAGGAAGCTGCGATTGCGCGTCAGGCATGGGCCGTTCAAGGCAACAGCGCACTGGCCGATTACTACTGGGGCGCGATCAACGATTACGAGGACGGACGCTTTGTCGATCCGGCCAAACGCATCAAGGCCGTGAGCCTGGAAACCGCCAACCGGGCGATGCGCCAGTTGTTGGCTCAGCCGGGCTACATGCGTATCGAAAAACCGCTGCTCAGCTATGACGGCCTGTACTGGGTGATTGCTGCATTGCTGGGCCTGATCGTGGTCCTGCTGGCGCTGTGGCGCTGGCGGGCGCGGCGTAAATAAGAGCCGAACCGGTGCACTGCACCTCTTCGCACAGGGACCCGCGCTGCGTTGTTATGCTGCGCGGGTTTTTGATCGTTTTGAACCGAGTGAACTGCCCAGATGCCTGACCTGAACCGCTTTGTGACACCCGTGCTCAACCTGATGCAACGCTATCCGGGGCTTATTGCGGCTTTTGGTTTCGTCTCCGGTATTGCCAGTTTCATTCTGGTGGATCGTCAGGAAGGTCTGGCCACCTGGATCGCGGTGGTCATGCTGATCAGCTGGCTGTGGCTGATGGTCGAGAACACCATGGTCGGGATGCTCAACAAGGCCATCGGTCGAGAGATTCCCCAGGGACTGCTGCGTTATGGCACGCAGATGATTCACCAGGAAAGCCTGTTCTTCGTCCTGCCATTTTTTTTCATCACGACCACCTGGAACAGCGGCCAAGCCGTGTTCACGGCGCTGTTGGGCGCTGCGGGGCTGATCTCGATCATTGATCCGCTGTATTACAAATGGCTCGCGCCACGCCGCTGGCTGTTCATGGCCCTGCACACCCTGACCCTGTTCGCAGCGCTCCTTACTGCGCTGCCCATCATCGTGCACCTGACCACCGCCGAGAGTTACAAGCTGGCGCTGGGCGTCGCAATGCTGCTGTCGTTTCCAAGCCTGGCGTCGAGCTTCCCGCTGACCAACTGGCGCAACGCGTTGATGGTCATCACGATGATTGTGGTGGCGGGCGGCGCGGGCTGGCTGCTGCGTTCCTGGGTACCGCCTGCGACCCTGTGGCTGACCGAAGTGGCCGTCAGCCCGGACTTCGACGACAAGAACCGTACACCAGGCGACAGCATCCGCCAGATCAGCGCCAGTCAGCTGCGCGCGAGCGGCCTGTATGCGTACACCGCGATCAACGCGCCACGGGGCCTTGAGGAGCGCATCTATCACGTGTGGCGACATGACGGTAAGGAGATGGACCGGATCGCCCTGGACATCCATGGCGGACGCAAGGAAGGCTACCGCGCCTGGACCCACAAACAGAATTTCCCGCAGGACGTGGTCGGGCGCTGGCAGGTGAGGGTGCTGACAGAAGACGGACAGATGATCGGTGTGCTGCGTTTCAACGTCACCGAGGGTAATGAGCCTGCCGTCAAACGCCCGACCGGCAGGATCATCAAACTCAAGCCAGGTGGCGATACGGGCGAAGAGACCACACCGGAATCGACACCTGAAAAATCCGCGCCCGCTCAGCCGAAGCAGGAGGCGCCCGCTACTGAAGCAGCGCCGGAGACGCCCGCTCAATAATTCGTCAGGTGGCGGTGGCGCCGAAGAACCAATAGCAGACGAAGATGGCCGCCACTACACCGGCGAACTCGGCGAACAGCGCACACCCCACGGCGTGGCGGGCGCGCTGAATGCCGACTGCACCGAAGTACACCGCCAGCACGTAGAACGTGGTTTCGGTGCTGCCCTGAATCGTTGCGGCAGCCAGCGCGGCGAAACTGTCCACACCCTGGGTCTGCATGGTCTCGATCAGCAAGGCCCGTGCAGCACTGCCGGAGAACGGCTTGACCATCGCCGTCGGCAGCGCATCGACGAAACGGGTGTCCCAGCCCAGCCATTCGACCATATGCCTGATGCCTTCCAGGCCAAAGTCCAGCGCACCTGAGGCCCGCAACACGCCTACGGCACACAGCATTGCCACCAGATAGGGCAGCAGGCTCTTGGCGACGTCGAAGCCTTCCTTCGCGCCTTCGACAAACGCCTCGTACACCTGCACCTTGCGCAGTGAGCCGACGATCAGAAACATCATGATCAGGCCAAACAGCGTGAGGTTACCGAGAATGGACGACAGACCCGCCAGTGCAGCCGCCGACAGGGTCGCCAGAAAGGCCATGAAACCGCCGAGCAGCAGCGCGCCGGGAATCAGATAGGCCAGCACGACCGGGTCCCACAGCCGCAGACGCTGCATGAATGCGACCGACAGCAGCCCCACAACCGTGGAGGCGCTGGTAGCCAGCAGGATTGGCAGGAAGACCAGCGTAGGATCAGCAGCCCCTTGCTGGGCGCGGTACATGAAGATCGTCACCGGCAGCAGGGTCAGGGACGAGGCGTTCAATACCAGAAACAGAATCTGCGCGTTGCTGGCGGTGTCCTTGCTGGGGTTGAGCTCCTGCAGGGAGCGCATGGCCTTGAGCCCGATGGGCGTGGCGGCGTTATCCAGCCCGAGTGCGTTGGCAGCGAAGTTGAGGGTAATCAAACCCAGCGCAGGATGGCCGGGCGGCACTTCGGGCATCAGCCGCAGAAACAGCGGTCCGAGCACCTTGGCCAGCCAGTCGACGATCCCGGCCTTCTCGGCAATGCGCAGAAAACCGAGCCAGAGGGTGAGGGTGCCGAACAACAGCACCATGACCTCGACCGACAGCTTGGCCATGGCGAAGATGCTTTCGACCATCGCCGCAAAGATGCCCGCATTGCCGCCAACCAGCCACTGCGCCATCGCGGAAATCGCCGCCACGACAAAAAAACCAAGCCACAGGCCATTGAGCATCGGATAAGTCCTTCACAAGATGCGGGGATGATAACGGCGGGGTGGGCTGGAGGGAAATCGGCGGGCCATGTTCGGCCTTGCACGCGGGTTGTCGTCAACCATTTGAGGCAAAAGTTGACGCCTGCGTTGTTTTTTCGTACGGTGATCGGGTCGAAGCGACTGACCGGATGAGATTGAGCGCTTCCTGGCCTGACGAGTGATCGAAGGGTGTCCGCGCAAGGCGGGCCGAGGCGAAAGCCATAGCAGTGTCCGGATCTGTTTCACCGAATACGAAAAAGGCACCTTTCAAAAGGTGCCTTTTTTCGTTTCTGCATCTCAACGCCTGGTAGCGGTTGGTAGACCCTTGTAGGTCTTGCCGCACAACAGTACGAACGCCATGCTGCCTTTCAGGCGGGGGCCGCTGTCGTCATCTGTGTGGTACGCACTCTCTACGACCAACTGTAAATCCTGCCACTGGCGCCGATCTTTCGCGGCTCGCCTTACCTCGAAAAAAACGTTGTATGCCCCTGCAGGATCTTCAATCCTGATCGAATAACACCAGTTTCGCTCCGCTGTGGTCTCCCACACTTTTGTCTTCGGCGACTCGGCCAGACTTCGTATCAGCATAGGCAGAGTATGCGATAGCCTGTAGCGTGCAGGACAAAACGTTCTGGGCCGAGGAGTCGACCTATCGATAATAGGGTCTCCAAGTGGGTGAGTTTCTGACTGAAAGCCTTTCGAGAAACAGTGATTCGAGAAAGTTACATGCACACGAAGCGCTTTTCCGGCGATATGGCTTTGGACTTCGAATGTGAAGGGTTCCAGGTGAGACAGGTCAATCGGCTCGTGGCCGATTACCAGAGCAGGGAAATACGGATGGGTCACGCAGCGTTCCTTTGCTGTGAAAGCGTCGCCCTTGCTTGAGCTTCAGTGCCGGCGAATTCTAGCCGTCAAAAGACTTGAAAAGCTAAATTCCAATGCCCTTCAACATCGATAGAAACACAAAACCCCGGAAATCCGGGGTTTTGTATTTTTGCCATTCAGCGATTACTCAGCAGCAGGATTACCCAGCGGAACCGGTTCCTTGCTGCGCCAGTGCGGCAGGGAGTCCCAGTAGGCGTGGCCCTTGGCGTCGTCGTACATGCCTTCCCAACGCGAGATGACCAGTACGGCCAGGGCGTTGCCGATCACGTTCAGGGCGGTGCGTGCCATGTCCATGATGCGGTCGACACCGGCGATGAACGCTAGGCCTTCCAGCGGAATACCCGCGCTGCCCAGTGTGGCCAGCAGCACCACGAAGGACACGCCAGGAACACCAGCAATGCCTTTGGAGGTCACCATCAGGGTCAGGACCAGCATCAGTTGCGCGCCAATCGAAAGATCAATGCCGTAAAGCTGTGCAATGAAGAGCGCCGCGATGCTCTGGTACAGCGTCGAGCCGTCGAGGTTGAAGGAATAACCGGTCGGCACCACAAAGCTGCAGATCGCTTTCGGCGCGCCATAGGCTTCCATCTTCTGGATGACGCGTGGCAATACGGTCTCGGAGCTTGCGGTGGAGTAGGCCAGGATCAGCTCGTCCTTGAAGATGCGCATAAGTTTGATGACCGAGAAGCCGAAGGCGCGGGCGATCAGGCCAAGTACCACAAAGGCGAAGAAGGCGATGGCCACGTAAACCAGAATCACCAGCTTGGCCAGCGGCAGCAGCGAAGCAAAACCGAAGTTGGCGACGGTCACGGCGATCAGTGCGAAAACGCCGATCGGTGCGTAGTTCATGATCATGTGGGTAACCTTGAACATGGTCTCCGACACGCCCTGGAACATTTTGACCAACGGATCACGCACATCAGCCTGCAGGCTGGAAAGACCCAGACCGAACAGCACCGAGAAGAAGATGATCGGCAGCATCTCGCCACGCGCCATGGCGGCGAAGATGTTGGATGGAATCAGGTTGAGGATCGTCGCGATGAACGCGTGATCGTGCTGAACCTCGGCGGTGGTCTGCTGATATTTGGAGATATCGACCGTACCCAGCGTGCTCATGTCGATGCCGGTGCCAGGGTGGAACACGTTGGCCAGGACCAGACCGACCAGAATTGCGATAGTCGTGACCACTTCGAAATAGATGATGGTCTTGAGGCCGATACGTCCCAGCTTCTTGGCATCGCCTACGCCTGCAATGCCCACGACAAGCGAGGCGACAACGATAGGGATGACGATCATCTTGATCAGGCGAATGAAGATGTCACCCGCTGGTTGCAGGATATTAGTGATCCACCAGGCCTTCTCGGCGCTGAAGTGATTGAGCAGTGCGCCAACAGCGATACCCAGCGCCAGACCGATCAATATCTGCCAGGCCAGACTCAGCTTTGCCTTCTTCATATTATTACCCTTGTTGAAAGTGGCTTGAGCAACTCCAAAACCGACACGCTGAAAAGGGCTTTTTCCACAGCCTTTTCAAGGGGCGGATACCTTTGGGCTGTCCACAGAAGGTCACCGCAGTTGAGCATCCCGGCTCTGTAGCAGGCGAAAAAAGTCGCAACTATTCCCACGACATGGATCCACGTCTAATGCCGTAAACGACTACCTCATGCGCAATCGGCATACAAAAACGACCAAAAGGGTTGATTTACGACACGACGGATGCCGCTATTCGGCGCAAAGGTGGCTAAAACGTCGCCTACGTTGTAAAGAGGGTCGCGCAATCGGGAGGGGAGTTTTGCGGGGTTGGACCGATGTTGTTACAGGATTTAATAGATATACGGTTGACCGGGATTGAACTAAACAGCAAATACGTAAAGCGCCGCACGAGTGAGGCAGTTCCCGACCGACGGCGTCGATGCATGGAACCTTCCACTGTGCGGCAGCTTGCCTGACCCGGCCCTCAACGGAGGTACTCCCTGTACCCCTAGGTCGCGCCGATCATTTCAATCAACACAACCCGGCCCCCTGGTCATGCGCGTACCTTCCTCAGGTCGCGCAATAAGGAAGAGCCATCAAGCTCTTCCCCTCTGGATCAATACCAGTTCGGATCCTTGCGCAATTGCTCGTTGAGCAGTTGCTGCATGCCCTCGTCGGGCTTGCCCAGATACCGGTAGGTGGCATGGCGCGTTGGCGACTTGTCCGCAGGCAGACCGGCGGGCACTTCAACCAGCATTGCGTAGGCATCTTCCTTGTCGAGACTGAAAGCCACGATCAGGCGCTTGCTTTTGCACGTATCGGCGGTCTCGCAAAGCGGACCCACCAGATACGGATCACCATCCTCGGTCACTGCCGTCATCTGCTCGGAAGTGCCAGAAAGATTGATCACCCAGTCGGGCAGTCGCTCTTCCTTCTTCACAACCTTCGCCCAGGTCTGGCGGTATTCGGGCGCTGAAGACAGCAACTCGTTTACACGCGCCTGACCATCATTGGCGGCAATCACTACAGCACTGCCGCCCATCAACAGGGCGGCAGCCAGCGCACGGAGCGACGTATGCATCGTTAGCCTCGACCGCGACGACCGAAGAAGAACGAAACAACGAACATCACCAGGAAGACAACGAACAGGATCTTGGCGATGCCTGTAGCTGTACCGGCGATACCACCGAAGCCAAGTACTGCAGCGACAATGGCGATGATCAGAAACGTGATAGCCCAACTCAACATGGTGATACTCCTTTTTTTACAGCTGTTTGAATGTATTGGATGCAGTCATTTCAAGTCGGATCAGAAGACCCATTTTTGCTGCGGCGCTACGTCATTCGAAGAGATGACACCCTCTACAGGGCGCAGGCTCAATGCAGTGTTCTGGGCCGCTGGAGCGCTGACGCTCCGGTACGAGACGCTGCTGTGAATGATTTGCTGTCTGGTTTCAGTCGCTTCGTTGGCTTGAGACCAACGCTGGAACTGCTGAATGGCGATCAGGGTGACGAGCAGGGCGAGAAGCAGAAACAGACCTTGCTGTACGTGCAGAGGGGAGATACGCAACTGTGCGATACGCTGGCTGTTCATCCGCAAACTCCCTCCGCCCCCTGGGGCATTCGATCAATCGTATGGGCCGCATGTACCGGCCTTCGTTGAAAGGGATATTGCAGACTGCATGCCAGTTTTCAGATGCCAAATAAACTCAATAAAATCAACAGGTTGAAAGATTTTTAAAAGAGGGCCTGCGAGCAAGCTGCACGATTGCACCTTTGCAATCGTGCGTTCTGCACGAAGCGCAGCGACTGCTGCGCCGCCGATTATCAACCTGCGCTGCGAGCCATGACTTTCAAGGCGTCGGCGTTTACGCCTTTCACGCCCCGAATGTTGCGTGCAATCTCGACCGCCAGCTCTTTTTCGGCGAAGTTGGCCACCACACCGTTAAGCGTTACCAGACCCTCCTTGGTATCGACCTTGATGTTCAGACCGTCGAGGTTGCGGCTGTAGATCAGGCTGGATTTCACTTTGCTGGTGACCCAGGCGTCGCTGAGTTGCTCGACAGGGTTGAGGTTCTGCGGCTGGGTCTTGGCAGCGATGGAGTCCGCCGCACTCAGGCTGATGAGGTTATTGACGCTGACCACGCCATCCGTGTTGCTGGCGAGGCTGCCTGCAAGCTCCTTGGCTTCCGGGCTTTGGGCGCGCCCCTTGAGCGTGACCACGCCATCCTTGCTGTCCACATCAATGTTCAGTGCCTCGGTCACGCTGCTCCACAGCAGCTTGGACTTCACAGTCGCCACCAGTGTGGCGTCTTCAAAGCGCTGAGCCATGTTGGCTTTGGTACCCGGTTCACTGGCGAGGGCTGCGTCGGTCTCAAGCTGGTTATCGACCTTGTCGATACCTTTGATGTCCAGCGCAATACGCTCAGCCAGTTCGCGGTCGACTTCGTTTTCTACCTTGCCCTTGAGCGTCGCGGTGCCTTGCTCAACATCCACATCGATCTTGAAAGGGCTCAGGTGCTTGTTCAACGCGAAAGCGGTCCAGATCGAACCTTCCTGACGCGCTTCAGCCAACTGGGTGGGCAGATCGCCTTGAGCCTGCGCGAGCAATGGACTGCTGCCCAACACCGCAGCGGTCGCGGTGATCAACGCGATCTTTTTCAGTGAGTGCATGGCGTTCTCCTTCTGAGGTTGGCGTTTCGTCTTTGAACAGACGGTTTTAGCGACATAAACACGGATTAATCGGTCTGTTCGTCATTAGATGAACAGATCGCTAGCATGCATGCCGCAGAATCAATCAGAATTGACCATGCAACTTGCCCGATGATTCCGAGACTAACCAAGACAATTCACTAAGGAGCGTAGGAAAAATGGAAGCAGCCACTGAGAATCAGGGCCGTATTCTGCTTGTGGACGATGAGTCCGCCATCCTCCGCACTTTCCGGTACTGTCTGGAAGACGAAGGCTACAGTGTCGCCACTGCCAACAGCGCAGCGCAGGCGGACACATTGATGCAACGCCAGGTATTCGACCTGTGCTTTCTCGATTTACGCCTGGGCGAAGACAATGGCCTGGATGTGCTGGCACAGATGCGGGTTCAGGCACCATGGATGCGCGTGGTCATCGTGACCGCTCATTCGGCGGTGGACACAGCGGTTGATGCCATTCAGGCCGGCGCGGCCGATTACCTGGTCAAACCCTGCAGCCCTGACCAGCTGCGACTGGCGACTGCCAAGCAGCTGGAAGTCAGGCAGTTGTCGGCTCGCCTGGAAGCACTGGAAGGGGAGATTCGTAAACCCAAGGACGGTCTGGATTCCCACAGCCCGTCGATGATGGCGATTCTGGAAACAGCCCGTCAGGTGGCCGTGACCGATGCCAACATTCTGATCCTCGGCGAGTCGGGCACCGGTAAGGGTGAGCTGGCGCGCGCGATTCACGGCTGGAGCAAGCGGGCCAAGAAATCCTGCGTGACCATCAACTGCCCGTCGCTAACTGCAGAGCTGATGGAAAGCGAACTGTTCGGTCACAGCCGCGGAGCCTTTACCGGCGCCAGCGAAAGCACGCTGGGTCGTGTTAACCAGGCGGATGGCGGCACCCTGTTTCTCGACGAGATCGGCGATTTTCCGCTGACATTGCAACCCAAGTTGCTGCGTTTTATTCAGGACAAGGAATACGAACGCGTTGGCGACCCTGTCACCCGACGTGCCGATGTACGCATCCTCGCCGCCACCAACCTGAACCTGGAAGACATGGTGCGCAGCGGCCGTTTCCGCGAAGACCTGCTTTATCGCCTGAACGTGATCACCCTGAACCTGCCTGCCTTGCGCGAGCGCAGCGAAGATATCCTGACCCTGGCGGACCGTTTTCTGGCCCGCTTCGTCAAGGAATACGCGCGTCCGGCCCGCGGCTTCAGCGAAGAGGCGCGTGCGGCACTGCTCAATTATCGCTGGCCGGGCAACATCCGCGAGCTGCGCAACGTCATCGAACGGGCCAGCATCATCTGTCCGCAGGAGCGGGTGGAAATCAGCCACCTGGGCATGGCGGAACAACCGGCCAATAACGCGCCTCGCGTCGGTGCTGCGTTGAGCCTGGACGAGCTGGAAAAAGCCCACATCGGTGCCGTTCTGGCGACCAGCGACACACTCGATCAAGCAGCGAAGACATTGGGTATCGATGCCTCGACGCTTTATCGAAAACGCAAACAGTACAACCTGTGATTGAGCGCATATGAAACTGGCAATGAAGTTGCGCACTCGACTATTCCTGAGTATTTCAGCCCTTATCACCGTGGCATTGCTGGGTCTGTTACTGGGCCTGGTCAGCGTCATGCAGATGGCCAGAACCCAGGAATCGCTGATCCAGCACAACTTCGCCATTCTCGATACCGGATTGAAACTGCGGCAAAACCTCGGCGACCAGTTGGTATTAATGACCGGCTCACGGCATAACGAGGCGGAACTGGAGAAAGTCCAGGAAGCGTTCAAGGATCTGCTGGATCAGAACGCTGCCAGTGACAACCGGCTGACGGTCATGGGGGCGTTCGAAAAGACTCGAGACGACTATCAGCGCTTCATCGACGACTGGAAACGCCTGGGCGACGACCCGCGCGGCATACGCGGCAACCCTGAACTCAGCGAAAGCTTCGACAAACTGCGCAACGGCTTGCTGGACATACATCGGCAGGCACTGGAAAGCATCAGCAACGCCGAGATCAGCTCTCGAGAGCGGGCATTGTGGATCGCAGGCCTTCTGGGACTGGTTGGGCTGGCTGTGCTGTGCATCGGTTTTGTAACGGCACACGGCATTGCCCGCCGTTTCGGTGCGCCCATCGAAGCGCTGGCCAAGGCCGCCGACCGCATCGGGCAGGGCAACTATGAAGTCACGCTGCCTATCTCTTCAGCGGCTGAAATGAATCTGCTGACCCGACGCTTCGGCATCATGGCCGAGGCGCTGCGCCAGCATCAGGCGACGAATGTCGATGAACTGCTGGCAGGCCAGCAACGCTTGCAAGCGGTGCTGGACAGCATCGACGACGGCCTGCTGATGATCGACCGACAGGGTCGCCTTGAGCACTTGAACCCTGTAGCGCAGCGTCAGCTTGGCTGGGACGAGAGTCGACTTGGACAAGGGCTCGGCGAAGCGTTGGGCCATCCCGAGCTGGACGAGCAGCTGCACCTGATTCTGCGTGGCGGCAGTCTGGAGCGCGCCCCGGAAGACCTCGCCATCGAGATCGACAGTGAATCGCGCCTTCTTACTTACAGCATGACGCCGGTAAGCCACACCAAAGGACACATCCTTGGCGCGGTGATGGTCTTGCACGACGTCACCGAGCAACGAGCTTTCGAGCGCGTGCGCAGCGAGTTCGTGCTGCGCGCTTCGCACGAACTGCGCACGCCGGTCACGGGCATGCACATGGCGTTTGGTCTGCTGCAGGAGAGGCTGCATTTTGCGCCAGAATCCCGCGAAGGGGACCTGCTCAATACAGTCACCGAAGAAATGCAGCGCCTGATGCAGCTCATCAACGACCTGCTGAATTTTTCGCGTTATCAGAATGGCCTGCAGAAGCTCAAGCTGGCGCCTTGCTCCATCGAAGCGCTACTGGAGGAGGCCAAGGCGCGCTTCGAAGAACAGGCTCAGGAGCAGGGCATCGTCCTGATGCTGGACATTCACGAAACCCTCCCGCGCCTGCATGCCGACCAGGCCCAGCTGGAGCGGGTACTGGACAACCTGCTCGACAACGCCCTGCGTCATACCCCGGAAAACGGCCTGATCCGCCTGCAGGCCAAACGTCATGGCGAACGCGCTGTCATCAGCGTGGAAGACAACGGCGAAGGCATTGCCTACGGTCAACAGGCGAGGGTCTTCGAGCCCTTCGTGCAGGTTGGACGCAAGAAAGGCGGAGCAGGACTCGGACTGGCGTTGTGCAAGGAGATCGTCCAGCTGCATGGCGGGCGAATGGGCGTTTATTCGCGTCCAGGGCAGGGCACACAGTTCTACATGGCGCTGCCGCTTTAGCCAATACCGTGAAATGCACGCACACCTGCTTTTGCAGCTCTCAGAAGTTACGACTGCAGCGATGGGCTGCGTAGCGGCTCCAGATTGCATCTGACACACCGCGCGTGCAGGTTTTTGCTGCCGACTCCCGGCAGATCGCCTCTTATCAAACAACCTGTAATCTGCTGGATGAACACGTTTTTGTGGGAGGCGGCTTGCCGGCGATGAACGATGACGCGATTTTCCTGACATACCGCGTCGACTGCATCGCCGGCAAGCCGCCTCCCACGGTCCGGTGTTTGATACACGACAGCGCTATGCCGAGATGGGGCTAGGCCTCCCACAGAAATAGCGCTTTTTCAGTGAGTATGGATTGTTTGATCGGAGGTGGGTTTTGATGGGCACCTCACGCCACGTCGTTCCTGCGCCTGGCCGCGCTGCGGCGGCCGCCTGTCACTCGCTCGGCAAACGCGGCGGCGGTCAGGGGTCGGGCGAACAGCCAGCCCTGACCGTAGATCACCCCCTCGCTGTTGAGCAATGCAGCCTGGGATTCGAACTCGATGCCCTCGGCGATCACCTTGAGCTGCAGGGCATGGGCCATGCGGATGATGTGCGGCGCGACGCCGCTGCTGGCAGCATCGTGGCCCAGCGCATCAATGAACGCCTTGTCGATTTTCAGGCAATCCACCGGCAAGGTCTGCAAGTAGGCCAGGCTGCAATACCCGGTACCAAAGTCATCGATCAGCACCTGATGACCGCGATCACGCAGCGTCTGCAAATGATTGCGCGCCACCACCGCATCGATCAGCCCCCGCTCCGTCACCTCGAACGCTATCTGCCGTGCAGACACCTTGTGCAGCGCCAGTAACCGGGCAGTGATGCGCCCGATGCGCGCTGACATGACGTCGCAGGCCGCCAGATTGACCGAGATGTACAGGTGCGGATTGGCGCGCAGCAAAGGCCCCAGTTGCTCCAGTGTTTGTTGCAGCACGAAGTCGGTGATCTGGCGTATCTGGCCGGTGTTTTCAGCCAGCGGAATGAACAGATCAGGGCTGGTCACCGTGCCGTCCGGCCGATGCCAGCGCACCAGCGCCTCGGCCCCTACGCATAGCCTCGTATCGAGGTTGAAGATCGGTTGATACAGAACTTTCAATTCGCCACGACGCAGCGCACGGTTCAGCTCGGCCCCCAGCGATTTGCGCTGACGCAGCACTTGAAACACCAGCGCCCCGACGCACAGCGATATCAGCAGGCTGGCGGGCACCAGCAGCCACCAGGCGCCGGTCATGTCGTCGCGCAGACCGGTACGCGGCGTGATCAGCACCAGTTGATACTCCGGACTCTGGGTGGCCATGCGGTAGACCAATTGCGTGGCCGTGGTGATCAGCGGCTCGCTGCCACCCGTTTCCCAACCCGGAACAGGCCACGCCTGTGCGGGGCCGAGCACCGGTATCGCGCGAGTTGCGTTATCCAGCACCACGAGCAGGCTGCCGCCTGGGGGAAGATCGACCACGTCAGTCAGGTGACCACGGGATGTGGACACCCGGAAGCCCCCACGGCCCATCACCAGCGCCGCCAGGTTATCGTCCGGCTGGGCCGAGGTGTTCAGCCAGTAGTCGTACGTAGGCCCACGAATGTCGGGCGTGCGGGTTTCAGCCAGCAGTGTTTTTCGCGGCCAGCTGGAGCAGGCGCGGGCGTCACCGACATAGGCGGCTTCGTAGATGAAGCGGTGGCTGGAAATGACCTCTCGCAGACGCCCCAGCATCTCCGGGCTGCAACGTCGCAACGGTTGATGCTCGAGCTGGTCCAGCCCCGACTGCAACTGGCCAAACAGCTGCTCGAGCCTGACCAGAAAGCGCTCGCCCTGAGCGTTCATCTGCTGACTCTCGGTCTGCCGCGCCTGCTGCAAGGCCAGCATCAGACTGCCAGTCAGCAACACGGCCGCGCTCAGCAAGGCTGCGAGCAATGCCAGCAACCAAGGGCGGGAAAGGGTCGTTCGAAGACGCGTTGACGCAATCAGCATCGGTGGATACTCAGAGAGAGTACCCATCAGTTATAGCAACAAGCGCGGAGTTGGCCCTTCGAAAGAACGGGCCGGATCTGCGCTCAGTTCGTGCGGTTGAGGACCTGCAGGATGGCAGCGCTCTGCGCATCTGGCTCGCCGTCGAAACGCTCTGGCCGGAAATGCATCTGGAAAGCGGCCATAACCTCTCGTGTGGCGGTATCCAGCTCACCCGTCTGAGGTGTTGTGTAACCCAGGCGTGCCAGTTGCTGCTGGAACCAGCCGATCGTTGGCAGGTTGTTCATCATCAGCGCCTGACGCTGCGCCACCAGCCGTTCGTCGGCCCAGACGCCAAGGCCGTCTGCGGCCAGGCGCTTCCAGGGAAACAACGGCCCCGGATCCATCTTGCGCGCCGGTGCGATGTCGCTGTGTCCGATGATGTGTTTCGGCTCGATCCTGTTGCGTTTGACGATGTCCTTGAGCAGTACCTTGATCGACTGATACTGCGCCTCGGTGTACGGATACCACAGACGGCCTGTCGGCGTTTCAGTGTAGCCGGGATTGACGATCTCGATGCCGATGGAGCTGGAGTTCAGCCAGGTGCGGCCATCCCATTCGCTTTCACCCGCGTGCCAGGCGCGGGCGCTTTCATCGACCAGCTTGTAGATGGTTGCAGAGGCGTCATCACCGATCAGGTAATGGCTGCTTACCTCGCCGTGGGTCAGCAATTGCAGGGACCGCTCGAGTGAGGCGGAGGTGTAATGCATGACAACGTATTGAATACGTCCGTCAAAGTTTGCCGAGGGATGACTGGTGTCCAGTCTTGGGCCGCTGGAGCAGGCGGTCAGGGCAATCAGGAGAAAAGCAGCGAGGTACAACTTCATGAGATCAGACTACGTGCGCGATTAATGCAACATCATAACAAACCGTGCACCAATAGCTCATGCGCTACGACAGCTGTTTGTCCGGAACAGCGCATCAGCCCTGTTCGACCTTGTTCCGGCCACTTTCCTTGGCCCGGTACAGCGCCTGATCGGCGCGCTTGAGGGCCACTTCACTGCGCTCGCCAGAGCGAAACGCGGTCACGCCCATGGAAACCGTGATGGTCACGCGCTCGCCCTTGAAATGGAACGGGCAGAGCTCGACGGTTTCCCTCAATTCGTCCAGCAAATGCAGGCCCGTCGTGACAGGCGTGGCCGGCATCAGCACCACAAATTCTTCGCCACCGAAACGGGCCAGGAAATCACCCGGCCGAAGACGTTTTTTCAAAACACTGGCGACGATCTTCAACACCTTGTCACCCGCCAGATGCCCATAGCCATCGTTGATCCGCTTGAAATGGTCCAGATCCAGAATGCCGACCAGCAGACTGTTCTTGTGCTGCTGCCAGAGAATCATTTCCTGCTCGAGCCGCTCCGCCCAGGCCGCGCGGTTCGCAAGCCCTGTAAGCGGGTCGATCAGGGCCTTCTGCCGCTGCTCTTCAAGGTTGGTTCGAAAGCCCAGCGCTTCCTGCTCCATGCTCGCGACCCGGGCGGCGAGACTTTGCAGGCGGGATGCGACTTCCTGCTCACGCGTATCACGCTTGCGCTGGTAGTCGTCCATAGTGCTGAGCAGGCCTTCGAGGCGATTATCCAGCACCAGTTTGAGGCTGGGCAGATCGGAGGCGTCCTGAACGCTGCTCTGCAGGCCACCCACCTGTTCGCGCAATTGCTCGTTGAGGTCGCGAACCGAAGATTCGCCCTGCGCATGGTCCTCGCTGGCTGCCTGCAGATGGCTCTGGAACGACTCGAGCCGCTCATTAAGTTGCTTTAGGTAGATACCGAATTCCTGCTGCCCGCCGTTGTTGATCGCCAGCATAAGCACGGCGAGATCATCCAGGATTGGCAACAGTTCGTACCAATTTAACCCGTGCCTGAGCCGCAGTTGCATGGCCTCGACCTGAGGCCGGTAGTGCTCGGACAGCGTCAGGTCGGCAAGCAGTCCCAACAAGGTTTCTTCGATGTGTGCGGCCACCGAGCTGTAACTCGGTTCGGGCGCAGAGGGCAGGGCATAGCCATCGTCTTCGGCCTCCTCATCAACATCGCTGTCAGCGTCCTCTTCAGGCACCTCATGCTCGCTGACTGGCACCGGTATCTGTTGGAAAGGCACGCTCGGCGTCGGCGTCAGCATGCCCTCGATATCGCTGTCGAGCATGGGCTCGGCCACAGGCACGACGACCATCGGGGCAGGTGGTGTTGCATCAATCGGTGGAAGGACCGGCTCGGCAGCCTGAATGATTGCAGGCTCTTCAAGGTCAGGCGCCTGCGCTGGCGGCTCGGAAGGTATGGCAGCGACAGGCTCAGGCGTGGCAGCGACTGTCGGCGCAACGTGTGGAGCGACAGCGACTACTTGCGCAGGCTCGACCGAACGCTCAACGGGTGCTCCGGGCTCCGGATCCTCGTGTGCATACTGTTCTGCGTGAGGGGCGTCGCGCTCATGATCGGAAGAAGACGGCGTTTCGGCAGGTATGACTGCATCGGGATGAGGTTGAGCCTCGCCATGCTCATCCCGCGAGCCGAACAGACGCTCCAGCAACCCGGGTCGATGGCCTTCTTCAGGTTTTTCCAGCTGGGTCAGCGCCTTGCCTTGCAAGCCACTCAGTTCACTGAGCAGCAATGGCAGCTCGCGTGCCTGCGAGGCCCGCTCCTCAAGGTCTTTGGCAAACCGCTTGAGCGGCTTGCGCACGTCGCGCGGCAGCGGCAGGGCTTGCAGTTGCGTCACCAGTGCGGTCAGGGCGGTGCTGATCTGACCGACCCGGACTTCGCGCCGGTGCTCGGAATCCAGCACGGCTTTTTCAAGACGCGGAATCAAGGCCGCAAGGCCCGCATCCATGTCGTCCTTGCGCACGATTTCGCGCATTTCCTTCATGCATTCGTCGACAGCGCGATCAGAGCCTTCTGCCGCCAGACTGCTTCGTACCAGACCTCGCCGCAACAGGTCGAGCCGCGCATCCCAGCGCTTTTCAAGCTTGTCCTGTTGTTCGATTCCCTTGAGGTACTTCTCTCTCCAACGCTCCGCGTCGTCGCTCA